>JAABUQ010000954.1_pt1 | contig 65168 bp, 60 predicted proteins | sample 5560001 | NCBI WGS metagenome assembly JAABUQ01 (sample SAMN10711888, study PRJNA513371) | rock metagenome | isolation source: Antarctica rocks | place: Antarctica: Victoria Land, Finger Mt nord | collected 2015-12-18
CCGCTCCGCAGCCAAGACCCCCTCACCCCAACCCTCTCCCGGAGGGAGAGGGGGCCGGACAGCGCGCATACCATGAGGCTCAGCGCACCCATCAAGACCCTGCTGCCCCGTGGCTTGCTGGGGCGCAGCCTGCTGATCGTGCTCGTGCCGCTTGTGGTTCTGCAGGCCGTCGCCTTCACCTTTTTCTATGGCAGCCACCTCGACATCATCTCCCGCCGCCTGTCCGGCGGCATTGCCGGCGAGGTCGCGCAGACCATCGAGCTGCTGGACCGCTTCCCGGACCAGCAGGACTGGGTGCTCCGCACGGCCTGGCTGCAATTCGAGGTGCCGATGCGCCTGGTGCCCGGCGCGACCCTGCCTCCCGACACCCACGTCAACCAGTTCGGCCCGATGGACGACGACCTAGCCAGCGCGCTCACCAGCAAGCTGCACCGGCCGTTCCGGATGGACTGGACCTCCGACCCCCGCAACGTCCTGGTCAGCGTCGCGCTGGACAGCATCGGTGGAGGCGGGGGGGTGCTGGAGGTCGAGGCGCCGCGCAAGCGCCTGTATGCCACCAGCATTTACTTGTTCGTGCTGTGGATCGCTGGCACGGCCGTGCTGCTGTTCGGCGTCGCCGCGCTGTTCCTGCGTATCCAGGTCCGCGCCATCAGCCGCCTTGCCGCAGCCGCCGAGGCGTTCGGCATGGGCCGGGACCACGGCCCCATCAAGCCCGAGGGCGCGGTCGAGGTCCGTCAGGCCGCCACCGCCTTCAACCGGATGCAGGAGCGCATCGTCCGCTTCCTGGCGCAGCGGACGGAGATGCTGGCCGGCGTGTCGCACGACCTGCGCACGCCGCTGACCCGGCTGCGCCTTGCGCTCGCCGTATTGCCGCCGCATCCCGAGCTGCGGCAGGACGTCGCCGACATGACGACCGATGTGGAGGAGATGGAGCGCATGATCGGCGGCTACCTGTCCTTCGCCCGCGGCGAAGGGGCGGAGCAGGCGCGGGCCGTGGACCTGTCGGCGCTGCTGGGCGACGTGGCCAGCGCTGCCCGCCGCGCCGGCGCCGATGTGGAGGTGCAAAGCCTCCCCGGCCTGACCCTGAACCTGCGCCCTGATGCTGCCCGCCGGGCGCTGACCAACCTGGTGGACAACGCCCGCCGCCATGCCCGGCGCGTGCTGCTGTCGGTGGAGCCGCATGAGCGCGCGGTGCTGGTACTGGTGGACGACGATGGCCCAGGCATTGCGCCGGACCGGCGGGAAAGCGTGTTCCGCGCCTTCGAGAGCGGCACCGGTGGCGGCACCGGGCTGGGCCTGACGATCGCGCGGGACATCGTGCGCGCGCATGGCGGGGACATCGTGCTAGAGGGCAGCCCGATGGGCGGGCTGCGGGCGCGGATGCGGCTGCCGGTGTAGTTGGACGAGCTGATCCTGCGACCAAAGGCCTACTGCGACCTCCCAACGCTCGGGATAGCGACCGAGAAGGATCCATCTCGGTTGAGAATTATCCCAGAGCCGCCCTTTCTCCGCAGGCCGTCTATGGCATTGCGAACTTGCTCCTCCGTCAATCCTGTTTGTTTAGCCAAGTCCCTTGCGGACCCCGGAGCTGTTTCTAACTCGGCACGAACCCTGTGCTGATTCGTCATCGCGCGTCCAGAATCCCGTCAGCCATCTGCTCGCTCACTAACGTCGCTGCAGCAAGGTCTTCCAGGGCCGTGCCGACTGACTTGAAGGCGGTGACCTCGTTTGCACAGGAACGCCCCGGCCCACCCTGGCACAAGGTCTGCAGGGTACCGCACACGTCTCCCTCCCCCAATCCCGCCAACTCTCCGGCCTCGTGCAGCGCCGCCAGAGTATCCACGAACACTCGGGCGCCGCGCATTGCGGCCTCGTCCGCTTCGCGCATTGCCGGAGTGAAGGCGCCGATCAGGTCCAGGTGCGTACCGGGGCGCAGCCAGGCGCCTTCGATCAGCGGCACTGTACTTAGCGTGGCGCAACTGATGATGTCGGCCCAGGCCGCGGCAGCCGGTAGGTCGTCGGTGCGCGCGGCGTCGAACCCGTCTGCACGCAGTGCTATCACTAGCGCGTCGGCGCGGGCCGCCGTTGGGTTCCAGACCCGCACCTCCCGGACCGGACGCACGCTCCGGTGCGCCGCTGGCAGCAGGCCGGCGACCCGGCCGGCGCCCACCAGCAACAGGCGCGACGCCTCCGGCCGGGCCAGGAACGACGCCGCCAGCGCCGAGGCCGCGGCAGTCCGCCGGGCTGTCAGCGTGTCGCCGTCCAGCAGCAGAGCCGGGCGGCCCGTCGCGGCCTCGCTCAACAGGTAGGTCGAGTGGACCGCTGGTATCCCGCGCGCCGCATTGCCGGGATGGACGGTGACGATCTTTACGCCCAACCAGTCGCGCTGCCACGCTGGCATCAGCAGCAGCGTGGCGCCATCCGGCAGGGGGTGGTGATGCCGGTCGGGCACCTCGGCCTCTCCGGCGAAGGCTGCCCGCAGCGCCGGCACCAGCCGGTCGAACGGCAGGGCGGCGGCGGTCGCGGCGGCGTCGAGCATCCGCATCAGATGATGTTCCGCTCCAGCAGCGGCCGGCCCTCGGCCAGCCGGGCGACGGACAACGGCGACAGGTCCAGAGTCCGGTAGGCCCCATGCAGCACCAGCTCCGCGATCCCCCGGCCGACGCCCGGCGCCTGCTGCATCCCGTGCCCGCTGAACCCGTTGGCAAAATACAGGTTCGGCACGTCCGGATGCAGGCCGAGCAGCGCGTTGTGGTCGAAGGTGTTGAACTCGTAATGCCCGGCCCAGGCGCCGGCGCCGCGCACCCGCTCGAAGGTCGGCACCCGGGCGGCCAGGGCGGGCCAGATCACCTCGTCGAACAGGGCGTGGTCCACGTGGAGGCCGAAGTCCTCGGCGTCGTCCGGCGGGGACCAGCCGGCGATGAAGCGGTCCCCCTCCGGCCGCCACCATACCCCGGTGGTGTCTATCACCAGCGGGCAGCTCGGCAGCGGGTCGGGGCAGGTGAACACAAACACGCAGCGCCGCCGCGCCTCGACCGGCAAGACGACGCCGGCCATCGAAGCCACCGCCCGCGCATGGGGTCCGGCGGCGTTCACCACCGCGCCGCACGGGATGCGCGTGCCATCGCGCAGTCGCACGGCGGAGACGCGCGGCCCGTCCCGCTCCAGCGCCACGGCGTCGCCCTGCACCCAGGACGCACCCAGCGAGCGCGCCTTGCGCCGGAACGCCGCGGCGAGCGCCGGGCCGTCGAACCACCCTTCGCCGTCGAGTCCTAGGGACCCCAGGGCAAGGCCGTCCGTACAAAGCCAAGGGAAGCGGGCGCGCAGCAGGTCCAGGTCCAGCAGGGCAGCCTGCACTCCGGCGGCGCGCTGGACGGCGTGGTTGGCGCGCAGCACGTCTGCACCGCCGGGGCCGGCCAGGTAAAGGTATCCGGGTTCACGCAGGCCCAACGCCGGGGCGTCGCCATCTACCGAGAGTTGAGCCGCGGCATCACGCAGGAAGGCAATGCCATACTGCGACAGCGCGATGTTCACCGGCTGGGAGAACTGCTGCCGGATGCTGCTGGCGGACAAGGAGGAGGACGCGGCGGCATAGGTCGGATCACGCTCGACCACTGTGACAGCCGCGCCGCCCAGCCGCAGGTGAGTCGCGACCGCACTGCCGATCACCCCGCCGCCGACGACGACGACGGCAGGGGAACCGGCTTGAGGCAAGCTAGCTGGCGGAGGGCTTGGTGGCCTTGGAGGCCAGCATCTTCACTTCGTCCATCGCCTCGGCAAAGCGTTGGTTCAGCATGCCGAGCGCCTCGCCATTGGCACGCTGGATCAGGTCAGCCAATTCCTTCATGTGGGCGACGGCGCGCTCGTAGCTGGCCTTGATCAGCTCGGTCTGCTTGGCGGCCTTGGCGCTGGGGCTGTCCGGGCTGGACAGGTCGCGCATGGTCTCGGTCATCTCGCTCATGGTCTGCTGCATGATTTCCATGTGGCGGCGGGCAACGGCCTGCGCGCCCTCCAGCGCCACGCGGTTGGCGGCGGTCAGCACCTCCATATTGCGGCGATGCGCGGACAGGAAGGCGTCCATGTCGGGCATCCCCGCTATGCCCGGCACCTTCATGTCGGTGAACATCTTGGTGAACTCGGCCATCTTGGCCATGCCGGCGTCCATTGCAGTCTTTCCCATCTGGGCGGTGCCGGTGGCGGCCTCGATCATGGAGTTCTGCATTTTAGCAGCGGGCTCGTCGGACATTTGTTCTCTCCCTCTTAATTCCCTGACTTGCCATATCACGGTACGATAATGGACGGACAGAAGGATGTTTCTACGTGACCGGCGACTCCGGATACTGGGACGGTGGTGCCGGGGGCAGGTCCGGACCGTCCGGCGCCTCGTTCGGAGGCGGCTCATCACCCGTCATGCCGGCCTCCTCGAACACCTCGGCTGCGGCTTCGGCCGGGGACATAGGGGCGCCGCTGGTGCCGACATGGTGCCCGGGCAGCATGTTCTCCGCCTGAATGGCACGGTCCAGCCCGCGGTCCACGGCAGCCATCGTGGCGGACAGGTCGGCACTCTCATCCCCCTCCCACGCACGCAAGGCATACAGCCAAAGCGCCAGCAGGCCGTGCACGCGCAAGGTGCCGACGATGCCGCCAGCAGGGATGCCGGCGCCGTCCAGCAGCCACTTCATGCTGCGCAAAGTCGCGCCATACAACAGCAGGGACGTGCCGGGGTCGGTCCGCAGCGCCGCGAGCAGCGACAGCATGCCGGCCCGGTGCTGCTGCAAGACATCGAAGCGCGCCATCAAGATGTCGAACAGCCGCTCCCGCGGGGGTTCGCTCATGCTGACGTTGGCGAGCGCGGCCTGGTCGGCCATCACTCCGAAGCGCATCAGCACGGCGCCGCGGCCTGGCATCCGGGCGCGGGCCTCGCCGAGCGGAACGCCGGCGCTGCGGGCGGCATCGGCGATGCTGACGTCGGACCATCCGCGCAGGGCCGCCTGCTCGAACACGGCGGCGATCAGGGTGCGGTCTGTTTCGGTGATGCTCATGGCGGCGACATGGGCTGGCGCGAGGGGGTTGGCAAGGACGGACTAGCCGACCTGCGCTGCCGCGAACCGTGAGAGCGTGTCACTGCAAGCCGCAAGCACCATCGCACTCCACAGGTTACCAGGGCGGCCTGGCCGGCTGAGAGACTACCGCGTCGCTGAATAGCTCGCAGCGACGAGGCCGGTCCAGCAGACGCCGGCATTACCCCGCCAACTCGCGGGACCGCCGTGTGGCGGCGTCCACCGCGGCTGAAACCAATGCCGGCCAGGCGCCGGCGGCCATCAGCACGCCTAGCGCGGCCTGCGTGGTCCCCCCAGGGCTGGTTACGGCAACACGCAACGCAGCGGCATCCTCCGCACTGGCCGCCAGCAGCGCGCCGGAGCCGGCGACGGTGGCGCGGGCCATCTGCCGGGCCAGGACGGGCAGAATGCCTTGCTCCTCCGCCGCGCGCTGCAGCAATTCCGCCAGCAGGAAGACATAGGCCGGGCCACTGCCGGACACGGCGGTGACTGCGTCCAGCAGCGCTTCGTCCTGCACCCAGGCGACCTCGCCGATGGAGGCCAGCAGCGCGTCGCACAGTGCTGCCTGCGCGTCGTCCACCCTGGGGCCGCGGAAAGCGACGGTGATGCCCCGGCGTATGGCCGCCGGCGTGTTCGGCATCGCCCGCACCACCGCCGTCCCTGCGCCAAGCATCCCGCCGATCCGCCGCGTGGTCGTCCCCGCCATGATGGACAGCACGACAGCTTCGCGCGCGAGGGAGGCCAAACCCGGCACCGCCGCGTCCGCCTGCTGCGGCTTGACCGCGAGCACGATCGCAGCAGGCCGGAAGTCTGGCGGCAGCCCGGCGACGCTACCGACCACCTGCACTCCCGGCCCGGCTAGCGGCGGAGACGCCGGGTCCACTACGACGGATGGCTCCAGCCCACGCTCCTGCCAGCCCGCCAGCATGGCGCCGCCCATCTTGCCGCCGCCCAGCAACAGGACGGGCGGCAGGGGAGCGGCTGGCGCGGTCATGCCTCGCCCATGCACTCCAGCATGGCGGCCTGCAGCGCGTCGGTCGGGGTCTTGCCGCCCCACAGCACGAACTGGAATGCCGGGTAGAAACGCTCGCACTCGGTGATGGCGATGTCCACCATGTCCTCCAGGCTTTCGGCAGACGCGGCGGTGGCGCCGCGCAGCAATACGGAATGGCGGAACAGCGGCATCCCGTCGTCGGAGTCCATGCCGAAGTGGCCGATCCATAGGCGCTCATTGGCCAGGGCCAGCAGCTCATATAACGCGGCCCGTTGCCGCTCCGGCACCTTCATGTCGAAGGCGCAGGTGAAGTGCATGGCGCTGATCTCGCTCGACCACGAGAAGTACAGGCCATAGTCGCACCATTTGCCCGGCGCCTCCGCCGCCATCTCGTGGTCGCTGCGCCGGTCAAAGGCCCAGTCATTGGCGGCCACCAGCTGCTCGATCACGTCGAGCGGGTTGGGCGCCGGGGTATCATGATGTTCGGCTAGGGCTGACATGCAGGGACTCCCGTGGTTGGAGGCAGGCCGGGCCGTCACGCAAGGGCGGCACCTGGGAGATGATGCAGCCGAATCGCGTCGGGGATAAGGCTACCGGGGCGGCGGCAGGACCGACAAGCAGGAATGCTTGCCTGCCTGCCTCTCGCCGGGGGTGACGAGGCCTCGGCTGGAGCGTCGTGAGCAGAGTATATAGATGGCATGCGCCCACGCATCGGTAAGCATTGCTCCCCTAAACTCCTCGTGCATACGGCGTCAAGGGATCGCAGGTTCCGGCAGGGCAGCGTCAAAACAGGCTTGCACGGCATGTCGCCGCATCCGGTTTGCGGCAGCCGCTTCGGCAGGGGTGGCAGGGGTGGCAGGGGTGGCAGGGGTGGCAGGGGTGGCAGGAAATGCGCTGTGGCTTATTCTGAATCTACAACCCTATGGAGGACGCGATGCCCCGCATCTGGACGCCGGAGCCGGTCAAGGACGTGCCGGACGGCACCATCCTTTTCGACGGCGTTTGCGTCCTGTGCTCCCGCTGGGTGAGGTTTGTCGCGGCGCGGGATGGCGGACGATTCCGCTTCGTGCCGGTGCAGTCGGCTTATGGCCATGCCCTGGCCGGCCAGTTGGGCATTGATCCGGCCATGCCGGAAAGCAACGCCGTCATCCTGGACGGCACCGCATACTTCAAGTCGGATGCGGCGCTGGCCGTGCTCCAGACCCTGCCCCGCTGGGGGGCAGCATGGGGTCTGACCGCCGCGCCGCGCGGGCTGCGGGACTGGGCCTATGACCGCGTTGCCCGCAACCGCTACCGGCTGTTTGGGCGCACTGCGTCCTGCATGGTGCCGCCGCCCGGCCTGGCCCGGCGGGTGCTGCACGACATGCCGCCCTGACCCGGACCATTGTCGTGGTCGGCGGCACCGGCGCCTTCGGGGAGCGGCTGGTGCGCGGCCTCCTCGCCACCACTGACATGCGTGTGGTCGTGGCGGCCCGAGGGGTGGAGCGGGCGCGTGCCCTGGCGGATGCACTGGGCGGCATGCCCCGTGTGACGGCGGCGCGGCTGGATGTTGCATCCGTCAGCGCCGAGGCGCTGCGGATACTGGGCGCTTTCGCCGTCGTTGACGCCGCCGGGCCGTTCCGCCCCGGCGCGCATCGGCTGGCGCGGGCCGCAATCCAGGCAGGCGTCCACTATTTGGATTTGGCGGACGGACGGGCCTACGTCGCCGGTTTCGCCGCCAGGCTGGACGGCCCAGCGCGGGCAGCCGGCGTCCTCGCGCTGGCGGGATGCAGCAGCACGCCCGCGCTGTCCTGCGCCGCGTTGGACCACCTGACCGCTGGCTGGACGCGGGTAGACTGCATGGAGGTCGCGATCCTGCCAGGCAACCGCGCGCCGCGGGGGCTGGCGGTGATGCGCTCTATCCTGTCCTGGGCCGGGCAGCCTGTGCGGGTGTTCCTGGACGGCGGCTGGACCACTCGGCCCGGCTGGGGCCTGACCCGGCGGACCGAGGCGCCCGGGCTGGGCCGCCGCTGGTGTTCCCTGGCGGACACGCCGGATTTGGACCAGGTGCCGGCCCGTTACCGTGTCTGCCGCTCCGCCGTGTTCCGCGCCGGGCTGGAGCTGCCGCTGCTGCATTGGGGTCTGCTGCTGGCCAGCCTGCCGATCCGGGCCGCATGCCGCCTGGGCCTGCGCCTCTCCCTGGAGCCGCTAGCCCCAGCCATGCGGGCCTTGGCCGGGCTGGTGCATGGCCTCGGCACCGACCGGGGCGGCATGGTGGCCGAGGCGTCGGGCCTGGACGCCGCGGGACAGCCGCTGCACCGTCGCTGGACCTTGGTGGCGGAGGGCGGGGACGGCCCGGTGATCCCCACCCTGCCCGCATTGGCGATCCTGCGTGCCCTGGCCGCCGGCACACCCCTTCCACCCGGCGCCCGGCCCTGCGTCGGCGTGCTGACATTGCCGGAGATAGCCGCCGAGTTTGCGCCCTACCGCATCCACACGTCGGAAGACGCAGCCCCCTCCCCGCCGCCCCTGTTCGCCCGTGCGCTCGGCCGGGACTACGACGCCCTGCCGGCGCCAGTCCGGGCCGTGCATGCTCCGTTTCCCTGCCTGACGCTCCGGAGACGTGCTTCAGTGGACGGGCCGGCTGGGCTGCTGGCCCGGCTTGCTGCGGTCCCGTTCGGCTTCCCGCCTGCCGCCACAGACGTGCCGGTCCGGGTGTGCATCGAGGCAACGGACGGCGGCGAGACCTGGACCCGCACCTTCGCCGGCCGGCGCTTTCGCAGCCGCATGGCCGCTGCAGCGGCGGGGGCGCCAACCTGCAGCGGACTGGAGGAGCGGTTCGGCCCATTTGCCTTCCGGCTGCACGTAGCGGCCGATGCGGGCGGACTGACCATGCAGGTCGGCGGCTGGCGCATCGGCCCTATCCCACTGCCGCGGCGCCTGGCCCCGCGGGCCTCAGCCCGGGAGTGGGTGGATGAGCAAGGCCGCTTCCGGTTCGACGTGGCGATCGCGTTGCCAGTGGCGGGGCGTCTTGTAAGGTATGCCGGATGGCTTGAACCCGAGGGATCGGCGCCTAGGGCAGGTTCGGCGCGGACAGGCGCGCCAAACCTGCTCTAGGCGTTGTTTTTGCGAGCATGTTCGGTCAAACGAAGCCGCTTGATCCGAACATGCTCTAGTTCCGCCGCCAGATCTCCTCGCTGAGCAGCGTCGCAAAGCCTAGCCACAGCACCAGCGGCACCCCCATGGCCGCCGCCGGACGATCCACCTCCCGCGCCGCTGCCACGGTGCCGCCAGCGGTCAGCAGCATCGCGCCGGTCACGGCCAGGCTGGCGTCCAGCTTCTTGCGGCCAAAGAACACCCAGGGGTATCCGGCCAGCCCCGCCGTGCTCAGCCCCCAGCCCGCCAGCGCCAGGCTGCGCGCCGGGCTGCGCGGCGCCTTCAGCAACCGGTAGCCGGTCGTCGCCAGCAGCCCGTCCAGCACCGTCCATGCCGCGCCGAACGCCGGGCCGGGCGGGGTGTAGGATGGTTTGTGCAGCGACGCATACCAGATGCCGTTGACCGGGCGTTGCGGCCCGTGCCGGCCCCCGGCCACGGTGGCGGCGATCACTGGGCCGAAGGAAGCCAGGACAGCAAGCGTGTTCTTCATCAGGACAGCCTTTGCGTTATACGTCTGCCCAGCTTAACGCGGCACAGCCCGGCCCGGCTCCGCACGGTCCCGTGACAACACCGGGCCAGTCCGAACCTGCATCCAACCAGGAACCCCCACCCCGATGTTCCCCACCACACGCCTCCGCCGCTTGCGCCGCACTGGTGCCCTCCGGGACCTTGTGCGCGAAACCCATGTCACCGCGCATGACCTGATCCTGCCGATCTTCATCGAGGAGGAGCTGGACGCGCCGCTGCCCATCCCCGCCATGCCCGGCGTGTCCCGCATCCCCGAGCGCCACCTTGCCCGCGAGATCGAGGCCATCGCCCGCGACGGCGTGCGCGCCGTCATGCTGTTCGGCATCAGCCGGCACAAGGACGCGACCGGCAGCGACACCCTGCACAGCGGCGGCCTGCTGGCGCGGATGACGCGCACCGTGAAGGACGCCGCGCCGGAACTGGTTGTCATGACCGACAACTGCTTCTGCGAATATACCGACCACGGCCATTGCGGCACGGTCGGCCCCGACGGTGGGGTGCTGAACGACCAGACGCTCGACGCACTGGCCCGGCAGGCCGTGGTGGCCGCCGATGCGGGCGCGGACGTGATCGCGCCGAGCGCCATGATGGACGGACAGGTCGCGGCGATCCGGCGGGCGCTGGACGGCGCCGGGCATGGCGATGTGCCGGTGCTGTCCTATTCGACCAAGTTTGCCTCGGCGTTCTACGGCCCGTTCCGCGCGGCGTCCGGCTGTGACCTGCAAGGGGACCGCAAGGCTTATCAGATGGACCCCGGCAATGCCCGGGAGGCGTTGCGCGAAAGCATCGCGGACGAGGCGGAGGGCGCGGACATGCTGATGGTCAAGCCGGGCCTGCCCTATCTGGACGTGCTGGCCCGTATCCGGGCGCAGACGCTGCTGCCGCTGGGCGTTTATCAAGTCAGCGGCGAGTATGCGATGATCAAGTTCGCCGCGCAGGCGGGCGCGCTGGATGAGGCGCGGGTGGTGCGGGAAACGCTGGGCGCGTTCAAGCGGGCGGGGGCGGACCTAATTTTGAGCTATTTTACCCGGGATGTGGTGCGGGAAGGGTTCTGACGGCCGGCAGCCCGAACGAAGAAGGGCGGCGCCAACCGGCACCGCCCCCTTTGAAGAACCGAACCCGGCAGACCGGGTTTTGCTGGCTGGTTAGGCGCGGCGGCGACGGATCAGGCCGATCCCGGCAAGACCGACGCCGAGCAGGGCCATTGAGGCCGGCTCGGGCACTGCGGCCGGCGTCGTGGCCTGCACCTGCTCCTGCGCACCCGACAGCAGCGAGAACTGGTAGGTGCCGGCGGCGAGGGTGACAGAGAAGTTATACGGTGAGCTTGCGTTGGAGATGGGGTTGCTGTTGCCGCCCGTGGACGTGGTCGAGATGTTGAGCGCGGCAGGCGCGAAGGTCTGCGTAGCAATGCCAGCACCGGTCACGGTGAAGCTTGCGTTCGCCTGCGCGCTGGCGAACTCGCCCGGGTTCGTCGTGGTCGCGATCACGCTGTCGTCCGCGTTGAAGGCCAGCGTGAAGGTCTGGGTCGCTGTCGTGGTGACGACGACCTGGAAGCCGGTCGAGGTGCCAGCGGTCGAGGAAGCCGTGCCGGGAGTGATGATGCGGCCTTCTGCCACATCGTTCGCGCCGGTGCCCACGCCGGTCAGCAGGTTGCCGACCAACTGCGCGTCGCCACGAGTGCCGACACTGTTCAGCAACGCCTGGGTGTAGGTGTTCTCGCCTGGGAACGGGCCCGGGCCGCTGGTTGCCTGCGCGACATCGGAGCCGGCGGTCAGCGGGCTTGCCTGGTTGGTCGCGCTGGCGGCGTTCGAAGCAGCAGTGGCGCCAGGGTAGCCGGCGCTATCACGGGTCTGAACGTTGGCGCTGTTGAGCGTGACGCCACTGGCCGTCAGGCCGGAGAGCGACAGGTTGGTGAAGTTGATGTTGCCATAAGCATAAGCCGTCGCGTGAGCATTGTTCGCTGTGGCGAGAAGGGCCAAGCCGGTCGTAGCGGCGAGGAGGTAACGGAACATGGGCATTGGTGTCTCCATCAGATGAGTGCGCGCACAAGTTGCACTGCTAGGATTATTGCAAGGGTCGTGCCAGACATGCTGGAGCAGAGTTTCAAGGGCGCACCGACCGCATACGGGCCATTCTCCCGATCCAAACGTAAGGATTTCTGACATTACTCTGGCAGAACGTCACGGATAGTTGTGATTCTGCAAGGAAACCTAGACACGTCAGCCTGTGACGCCCCTGTGGTTCGACAATCGTACTGATTTGTCAAGCAGTCACAGGACGTGTTTCCAACACAACCCTATTACGATCGCGTGTACGCGCGTTAGCTTACGGTGGACATGCCCGAATTTACGACCGAAGCACCTCACCGAACCGCGTAACGTGTAAATTAACCTGATAGCCCATTGATTAGAGAATGCTAAGTCATAACGCCCTGGTCATGTCCCGCTGCATCGCACGTCCGGCCCGGCGCCGCTCACGTCTGTGGAGGCCACTCCAGCCCCAAATCCTGTCAAGGCGGCGCAGGGCAGCAAACAAGGATAGTCAAAACGGATTAACTCCAACCTCAGCACCACTCAAAGCCTGTGGGCCAACAATATGGCTGGCCAATTCTGGCTTTGGATGCTTACTTGCTCCCATGATCACCCGTTCATTTACACTTTAGTAACAAATTCTATCGGTGCATGGATGCTTTCCGCCTTGCAACTGCTGACGCGACTAGCTTAACTCACGTAAACGTGAGCCAAGTCGCTCCAGTCAATGTTGAGGTTCCATGAGCCAAGCAACCCTGACCACCGCCATCGCAGCTGCCTCCTCCGAGTTGGTCGTGGAATTGGCCGAGACGCCGGCCGAGATCCATGAGGTCCTCCGCCTCCGCCACCAGGTATACTGCCTGGAGCGCGGCTACGAGCCCGGCCAGGACGGCATCGAAACCGATGCCTACGATGCTCACTCCAGCCACGTGATGCTCCGTCTGGCAGCCTGCGGCACCGTCATCGGCACGGCCCGTCTGATCCTCCCGCACGCCGCCAAGCGGTCCGACAGCTTTCCGATGCAGGCCGTCTGCGCCGCAGAGCGGTTTGCCGCCCTACCCTTCCCGGACACGGCGGAAATCTCCCGCTTTGCACTGTCCAAGGAACGCCGGGGACTGAGCACGGCCGCGACCAGCCTGTCCCGCCTGGCCCTAGTGCGCGGATTGGTGCAGCTCAGCCAGCAAGAGGGCGTCACCCACTGGTGCGCCGTGATGGAGCGCACCCTGCTGCGGCTGCTGCGCGGCTCCGCCATCCACTTCGAATACATGGGGCCGCTGGTCGAGTATCATGGCCTGCGCCAGCCGGCGTTCTGCGACCTGGGGGCGATGCTTCGCCGCATGGCGCAGGAGCAGCCGGAGATCTGGCACTACGTGACCGCGGGCGGCGCCTTTGCCCCCATGGCCGAGGTGGTCCCCTTCGCCTGGGCGGAACGCCAGGCCGCCTGACACGCGCCCGCTAGCCCAGGCCCGGCAGTTGGCGGTAGAAGGAACGAGTTAACAGAAAGCCGGGCCGCCGCATGCCAGCACCGTTCAGCTACGCCCAGGCGTTCGACCGCAACATAGGGTGGGTCACGGAAGCGGAGCAGGCGTCGCTGCGTGGCCGCTGCGTCGCTATTGCCGGCATGGGCGGCGTTGGCGGCTGGCATCTTCTGACGCTCGTACGGATGGGCATCGGCCGGTTCCGGCTTGCCGACTTCGACACGTTCGACATCGCCAACTTCAACCGGCAGGCCGGGGCGACGATGGACAGCATCGGCCGCCCGAAGCTCGACGTGATGGCGGAGATGGCGCTGGCCATCAACCCCGAGCTGGACATCGCACGCTTCCCGCAAGGCGTGACCGACGCCAACATAGACGACTTCCTGGACGGGGCCGACTTGTTCGTGGACGGGTTCGACTTCTTCGCGCTCGGCATACGCCGCAGTGTTTTTGCCCGGGCGGAGCAGTTGGGCATCCCAGCCGTGACCGCGGCGCCCATCGGCCTCGGCACCGGCTACCTCGCCTTCGTGCCCGGCGGCATGACCTTTGAGGAATATTTCCGCTTCGAGGGGCAGACAGAGAACGAGCAGTATCTCCGCTTCTTCATGGGCGTGGCCCCGCAAGGCCTGCACCGGGCCTACCTCGTGGACCCCTCGCGCATCAACCTGGCGGAAAAGCGCGGCCCGTCCATGGGGTCGTCGTGCCAGCTTTGCGCCGGCGTGGTCGGCACCATGGCGCTGCAACTGCTGCTGCAGCGTCCGGGCCTGCGGGCCGCGCCCTATCACCACCACTTCGACCCTATGCGCGGGCGCCTGGCCGTGACCCGCCTGCCCCAGGGCAACGATACGCCGTTGCAGCGCATCCGCCTGGCCCTCGCCCGCAAGATGCTCGCAAAGCCCAAGCCGGCGCCGATGCCCGCTCCGGCGGCTGCGGCGGCTGCGGCGGCACGAACGCCATTGGAGGAAATCCTGGACGCCGCGCGCTGGGCGCCCAGCGGCGACAACACCCAGCCCTGGCGGTTCGAAACTCTGGACGGCGACACCGTCCGCATCCACCTGGCAACCGAGGCGGGGACGAACCCCTACGAATACCGGGACGGCGAGCCTTCCCTGCTGTCCGGCGGCATGCTGCTGGAAAACCTGCGCATCGCGGCCAGCGTTCAGGGCCGCCGTCTCGATTGGTCCGTCGAGGGAGGCAGCGACCCCTACAGCATCATCGCCCGGATGCCCGAAGCACCAGGCGTTGCAGCGGACCGGCTGAATTCGGTGCTCGCCCTTCGCTCCGTTGACCGGCGCCCATACTTATCCCGTCCGCTCCGCCCAGCGGAGCGCGCGGCGCTGGAAGCGGCAGCAGGCCCAGACCTGCAGGTGTCCTGGTACGAGGACCGGGGCGCCCGGCTGCGCATGGCCCGGCTGGGCGCGCTGGCAACCGATATACGCCTGCGGGCGCAGGAGGCGTTTGCCGTCCATCAGAAGGTGATTGACTGGTCGCCGGGCCACAGCGCCACCGGGCTGCCGGCGGGTGCCATCGGCCTCGACCGTGCGACGCTGCGGATCATGCGCTGGGCAATGACCCACTGGCCGCGGATGCATGGCATGAACCGGGTGTCCGGCACCTGGGCCGCGGCGGCGCAGTTGGACCTGCGTCCAGCCCTAGGCAGCGCTGCCTTCTTCACCTTGGCCCCGGCCGGGCCGGACGAGGAGGACCGGGTGGCCCGCGCACTTCGCCTGGGCGGCGCAGTGCAGCGGTTCTGGCTGACGGCGACGCGGCTGGGACTTGCGATGCAGCCGGGCCTGGCGACGCTGATCTTCTCGCATTATGGCGCGCACGGTTTGCCCTTCACCACCGACCCGGCGTTGCAGGCCAAGGCCCGGAAGCTCGCCGCACGCTTCCAGGTCGTACTAGGACGCCACCCTGATGACCTAGTGTTCCTGGGGCGCATCGGTCAGCCGCGTCCAGGCTTGCCGAAGGTCCGGTCGTTACGGCGGAACGTTGCGGACCTCCGACATCCCGGTCAACAGAACGAAGCAGGCGCAGGGTCTCCAGCCATTGCGGCATAAGCTGGGAGGCGGTTATCCGAGCCTGTCTTATACCAGCCACCGAAAATCCTGACCCATCAAACCATGCCGTTCCGTAGAACGCGAACGGCTGGGCGCAGGTCAAGACTTCTGGCGGCTGGTATTACCAGGAACGCTCTGCAAGCATGTTGCCCACGACGCCTTATGGCGGAAAACCCATAAATCGTTCATGCCAGCAACCAGCCCATGCTACGTGGACAGTGCGCCAGCCGACGTTTGCCCATCCGGTCCTATAGGACCGGATGGGCAAGGGATCAGCCTTCCTTTGGCGCGTAGGCGACGCAATAGCCGTTTGGGCTAATCTGTCCGGCAACAATCTTGCAGGCATTTGGATCGACCCACTGGGCGCACTTGTTGCACTGTTGGCCGTCCTTCGGCTGGTTCTGATACTGCACCAGCTCTTGCGCGATCTTCTCGTCCTGTGCCCGGGCGGCGCTTGCCGCCAGCGTCGCGCTTGCGGCGACGCCAAGGCCGGTACGGAGCACGATGCGACGGGTCGGATTGTTTTTCATGGGGCAGCTCATCTGTCTTGAGGTTGCACGATTCGGCTACTCGCCGCGACTAACACCCGCGATGTGGCGGAGTTTCAGCAACTAGGAAGGCCTGTCGCGGCCACATGTCCCCTTTAACGACGATACTGTCATTGTGATCGGCAATGTCGGCACGGAAGCCCACGAGGCCGCGATCAGCTCCTTTGGACATTCGCACCGCGCACCGCCAGCAGTGACGATGACAAAGTACCGGCGACGGAGAGGCTAGAGCATGTTCGACGCGGACAGCCGCGCCAAACCTGCTCTAGCCTTTGTTTTTGCGAGCATTTACTTGGTCAGGCGAAGCCGCTCGATCCGAACATGCTTTAGGCCGCCTTCTGCATGTCCAGCCCGGCCCAAATTTCCGACAGCGCCGCCACCAAGTGCGCAATATCCGCGTCCGTATGCAGCGGCCCCGGCGTGATCCGCAGCCGCTCCGTCCCGCGTGGGACCGTGGGATAGTTGATCGGCTGGATGTAGATGCCGCGCTCCATCAGTTGGTCGCTGATCGCCTTGCACAGCATGGCGTCGCCGACCATCACCGGAACGATGTGGCTGGGATTGTGCATGTGCGGAATGCCCGCCAAGTCCAGCGCCCGCCGCAGCTTGGCCACGCGGTCCTGCTGCGCCGCCCGCTCCTCGGTGCTGGTCTTCAAGTGCCGCACGCTCGCCAAAGCGCCCGCCGCGATGGCAGGAGGCTGCGAGGTGGTGAAGATGAAGCCAGAGGCGAAGCTGCGCACGTAGTCCACCACCACGGCCGACGACGCGATATAGCCGCCGATGATGCCGTAGCCCTTGGCCAGCGTGCCCTCGATCACGGTCAGGCGGTCCATCAGGCCCTCCCGCTCGGCGACGCCGCCGCCGCGTGGGCCATACAGGCCGACGGCATGGACCTCGTCGCAGTAGGTCATGGCATTGTGCTTCTCGGCCACGTCGCAAAGCTCGGCGAGCGGGGCGATGTCGCCGTCCATGGAATACACGCTCTCGAAGGCGATCAGCTTGGGCGCATCCGGGTCCATCTCGGATAGGCGGCGGTCCAGGTCCTCGGGGTCGTTATGCCCGAAGATCTGGTAGGGCGCGCGGCTGTGCCGGATGCCCTCGATCATGCTGGCGTGGTTCAGCGCATCGGAGAAGATCGTGCAGCCCGGCATGCGCCCGGCCAAGGTGCTGAGCGCCGCCAGGTTCGACATGTAGCCGGAGCTGAACAGCAGCGCCGCCTCCTTGCCGTGCAGGTCGGCCAACTCCTCCTCCAGCATGACGTGGTAGTGGTTGGTGCCGGCGATGTTTCGGGTACCGCCAGCGCCGGCGCCGCAACTGTCCAGCGCCTCATGCACGGCGGCAAGCACCTTGGGATGCTGGCCCATGCCGAGATAGTCGTTGCTGCACCAGACCGTCACCTCGTCCTGGGCGTTGCCGCGCAGGTGCGACGCCTTCGGGAAGCTGCCGGCCCGGCGCTGCAGGTCGGCGAAGGTCCGGTAGTTGCCGTCCTTGCGCAACCCGTCCAGACCATTACGGAAGAAACCCTCGTAATCCATCGCCTGCCCTCCCGGCATGTGCGTGTTCAAGTCGCCGCAGCGCCTGCGGCGTCTGTCTCGATATGGGTATGGCCCTCCGAGGCGCACCCGGCCTTGGGAGCAATCAGCAGGGCGTCGCGCCCTGCCGCCCGCCGTTCCGTCACCGCCCAGCCCCACAACCGGGCGAAGGGCAGCGGCAACACGAGCACCACGTGCTCAATGAGCGCCAGCGTCAGCATCGTCATGACGAAGGTGAGGCCCACCGATCCCGGCGTATCTGCCAGCGCCGCCAGCCAGATCAGCCCCGCCGCCACGGAGAAGGGCATCAGCCAGTTCATCGCCCGGCGCCGGAAAAAGCTTTTCAGATACGCCAGCCGCTCCGGCAGGAACTCCTCGCCGAGGTTACGCACACCTAGGAAGAAGTTGAGCTTTGCTGATGTGCGCCCTGCCCACAGCACCATGAAGGTCCAGGTGCCCGCCTGGTTCGGCGCACCCCAGCTTGCCCAGACGATAACGGCGCCTGTCGCCAGGATCGCCAGCTCGTGCCACAGGCACGCCTCGAAGCCGTGCCGGAAGTGCGCCCAACCGCCGCAGCCCGCCGGGCAGGCCGTGCGGCGCGGCCCGGTGATATAGCCCATGAAGAACGCCATCTCGTGCCAGCCCCAGGCCAGCACTGCCCAGGTGAAAGCGGCATAGACGGAGGGGGCAGACCCGTCCGCGCTGGTTGCCGCAAGCTGCCAGAGCGCCACCGCAAACAGGGCCGTGCCGCCCGCCATGCTGAACCGGAACGTCCGGGCCGGCATGTTGTCTAGCCAAATGATCAGCCCGGTGCTGAACCACCATACGAACAGCGCATACAGGACGGGTCCGGCGGTGGACACGCCGCTACCACGCAGCCTGCAGGCGGACGTTCTCCGGCATGGTGTTGGCCTTCACCGGCAGCACATACAGCCGCGCGAAGGTTGCCGCTGCCGCCAGCGACAGCCCGGCACCCCGTAACTTGCCCATCACGCCGCCCTGCCGCCGCGCCGCGCCCTTTGCCACGGTGATCTGCCGCAGACGCTCGAACCCACGAGCGAGCGCCGGGTTGTCCAGGTCCAGCGACACCGGGAACACCTGCTTGGTGATCTCCGTGGTGATGCGGAACACCGTGAAGTCGTATTCCGTGGGGTCCACCCCCAGCGCCTTGTGGAACACTGGGCGCGCATGGTCGCGCACATACATCGTCGCGAACACCGCCAGCAGGAAGAAGCGTATCCACAGCTTGTTGCGCCCTTGCAGCAGCCGGGGGTCCGCCCGCATCAGCAGCGCGAACGCCTCGCCGTGCCGGAACTCGTCGCCGCACCACTCCTCAAACCAGGCGAAGATCGGGTGGATCATCCGGTCAGGATTCTTCTGCAGGTGGCGGAAGATGGTGATGTAGCGGGCGTAGCCGATCTTCTCGGACAGGTAAGTCGCGTAGAAGACGAACTTGGGCTTGAAGTAGGTGTACTTCTTCACCTTGGTCAGGAATGACAAGTCCACGCCGACGCCGAAGTCCTTCAGCGTGTCGTTGATGAACCCGGCGTGCCGCGCCTCGTCGCGGGTCATCAGGCTGAACAGCTCATGGATGTCGCCGTGGGTGATGCGCTTCTTGATCTCGGCATACAGCACGCAGCCGCTGAACTCGGCGGTGACGGAGCTGACCAGGAACTCCAGCAGCTCCGCCCGCAGCGCCGGCTCCATGCCGGACAGGTCCACGTCGAACCGGCTATCCCGGATGAAGTGCCCACGGTTCGGGTCCGCCCGCATCTCGGCGAGCAGCGCGTCCCACTCACGGCGGACGCCGTCCACGTTGATGCGTTCCATCGCGGCGAAGTCAGTGGTGTAGAAGCGCGGGCTGAGGACCGTGTCCTCCTGCGCCATGCGCGTGGATTCGTTCATCGGCTTCGAGGTGGCCGGATTGGATGCAGGCTGGGGTGCGAGGGTCGTGGACATCAGTGCATCTCCTTCGGCATGAAGCCGACCTCATAGAGTTCCGTCAGCTCGAACATGCCGGCGAATTCCGCCCACCAGCGGGCCAGGGCGCCGCCGCGGGTGACGGTGGCGGTGCAGCGCATGAGGCGGCGCTCGCCGAAGGCCACGTCCTGGGGGGCGCCGTGGACAACGACCTTGTCGCCAGGCTGGATGTCGCCGCCGTCCGGCACGGCGTGGGCATGGAAGGACAGCGGCGTCTGCTCGATGTCCACGTCACAGGGCACGGTGACGGTCTCCCCGCCCAACAGCCAGCTCACAGTTGCTGACCCGCCGTGTGCGCCGCCTGCTCGAAGTGCGGCTCCAGGCGCAGCAGCCGGGCGAACACGGCGACGTTCAGACTGCCGAACGCCTGCAACTCCAGGTGCCGCCCCGTCCCGATATCGTCCAGGGTCAGCCTGCCATCGCTCCAGGCGGTCAGGCGGAACGGCGGTGCCGCATCAACCCCGGCAAGGAGCCGTGTCCGGACAAGGCCGCGCATGGTGGCACGGATGAAGCCCTGCTCGCCTTGCAGCACGTCCACCGTCTGCTCCGTCCGGGCGTCCGTCACCACGACAGCGCCGTCCTGACGGTCAGCGAAGTGCAGCTCCCGGCTGGCCACCACCGAGCCAGTCTCCTCGACCGGCCTGGGGCCGGCGATGCGCCCGGCAATGGCGACGATCAGGGCCAGGCTGATCATCGCGAAGACAGCCCATAGCGGCCAGTTGCGTCTATTAGGGTCGGGCACGGCGTATCCTCCTAGATCTGCCAGGCCTTTGCGGCCCGGGTGTTTAAGCCGCCACCGGCGCGGGGGCGCCGACGCCGGGGTGGTCCTGCGGCGCCATGACATGCGCCGGCTGCTCCGCCGAGGCCGCCAGGGCACGCCCCAGGAGTTGCCCGACGTGGGCGGCATCCGGGATGGCGCGCAGCGCAGGCTCGGACCGAGCCATGCGCCATGGCCGTGCGTGCGGCCACAGCATGAACCACGTTAACCGGTCCCCGGGGTGGAGCGAAAGGCAGATATCGCCAATTCCGTCCTTGCCCGCCCGCATGGATGCAGAATCCACCTTGGCGAAGGGCAGGTTGATCGTCATCGGCAGCACCAGGCCCATCTGGAACACCACGCGCTTGTTAGTGATGGAGTAGATCGTGCTGCGCCCGACGCCCCACGAGTACAGCGTCAGCACTGCGATCGGCACCAGCCCCGCCCCGGCAACCTTCGCCGTCAGGAGAGCAAGCTCCCCGGCAGGCGTCCTGTCCATCAGGCCGGACACCAGGCACCACGCCAGGATGGCGCCGAAGTAGAGCGCCAGCCCACGGATGTGGAATACCCGCAGCGCCACCGTGCTCCAGGCCGGCACGCCCTGCCACAGCAGCCGCTCGTCGTCCGGCAGGCGAGACGGCAGGCCTTGCGGCGCCTCGCCCCGGAAGGCGGTCTGACGCGCGCTCACAGGATCGGCTCCGACCGCTTGGGCGTAGAGTACAGGAAGCCGCCGCCGAAGTAGCCCATCAGCTTTTCCTCCTCCAGATTCGTTACGGTGTCTGCATTCTTCAGCCGCGGCACGTCGCGGAACTGCGCGCCGGTGATGGCGCCGACCTTGATCTGCCGCCGCTTGCGGTTGATGCGGGCGAAGTGCTGCGGCAGCAGCACCCGGCCGCCGCCGTCCGCCAGCTCCACCTCGAAGTAGCGGATCACCACTTCCGACCGGTCCACCCAGCTATCAACCACCGTCCCGGCCAGGGCGCCGTCGTGGCCATAGACGGCCATGCCCTCGGGGTTCGGGTCCTCGGTGGCGATCCAGAACATCTGGTGGTTGCGCAGCGGCACGATCTTCGGCAGCTCGTCGTCAAATGTCACGTCCGGCTTGTCCATCCGGTTCTGGGCGTAGGCCGCAGGGCCGACGCCGTCCACCAACGGGTTGCCGGTCGGCACTATGGGGGAACCATTCCAGGACGCCGTGTGCCGCCCGGCCACGCGCTCCCCCTGCTCCTTCCGCGGCGCCAAGAAGACGTGACCGTCGTGCATGATGAACGACTTGGGCGGCGGCGGCACCGGGAAGCCCGGGATGACCTCGCCCTTGACCTCGGTGACGAGAGGATAGCCCTCCCGCTTGTTCTCCCGCACAAGGTAGAAGACCAGCCCGGCGAAGAACAGCCAGAACGCATACAGCACGAGCTGCGCGACATCCATGTAGCCGGTGATTGCACCCGTTTGCATCGGACTTCTCCCTACACCGCTTGTTCTTGCTGGGGCGCGTAGCCCGTCCGGGCGGGCGCCCAGCGGACCAGCGGTCCCACGGCGACCAAGGTGCCGAACAGCAGAGCGACCTCGATCAAATAGACTGCGACGTATCCCGTCGCCGGGTTGACCAGCACGGGGCCAAGCGTGCCAGCGTCGGCCAGCGACGCCACTCCGTCCCGCACCAGCCCGCCCATCGCCACCGCGGCGCCTGCAGCCGACGCCTGCACCGCGCCCCAGACACCGAGCGTCAGGCCCACCTGGCCGCGCGGCGCCGTCGCCATCGCCGCCGTCAGCGTGCAATGGGCGAACAGCCCGGCACCGAAGCCGATCCCGGCCACCCCCGATGCAAACAGCCCGGGGCTGTCCAGCGGCGCTGCAAAGATCACGGCGGAGAACGCCGCCAGCCCCGCCACTGCCCCTGCGCCGGCCAGCCGGTAAGGGTCCGCCCCGCGCCGCAGCACCCGCGCCGCCAGCGCGAAGCCGAACAGCCCGCCCACCGCCAGCACCGCCGTCATCGCCGTGGTGGCGCTCACCGGCAGATGCAGGACCTGGCCGCCATAAGGCTCCAGCAGGATGTCCTGCATGGAGAAGGCGACGGTGCCGAAGCCCAGCGCCACCAGCCGCCGGCGCGCCTGCGCCTCGCGGTTGAACGACCGCCAGGTTTCCACGAAGGTCGGCGCGGCCCGGTCTGCGCGTGTGGCGGCGGGGTTGCGCGGCTCCTGCTTCCATAGGGCGATGGCGTTCAGTACCATTGTCGCCAGCGCTGCGCCCTGGATCACCTGGATCAGCCGGACCTCGCTGAACGGGTGCAGCAGCACGCCGAACAGCAGGGCGCTGAACACCATGCCCAGCAGTAGCATCATGCACAGCAGCGCGACGACGGTTGGGTGCGACTCCGGCGGCGACAAATCGGTGGCCAACGCCAGCCCGACCGTCTGCGTCGTATGCAGCCCGGCGCCCACCAGCAGGAACGCCAGCGCCGCCGCTGCCTGCCCGATCCAGGGCGCCGCGTTGCTGTCGCCGGACAGCAGGATCAGCGCGAACGGCATGATCGCCAGGCCGCCGAACTGCACTAGCGTGCCCATCCATAGGTATGGCACCCGCCGCCAGCCCAGCACGGAGCGGTGCGTGTCCGACTTCCACCCCACCACCGCGCGGAACGGCGCGAACAGCAGCGGCAGCGAGATCATCGCCGCCACCAGCCAGGCCGGCACGCCCAGCTCCACGATCATCACCCGGTTCAGGGTGCCAATTAGCAGCACCACCGACATCCCCACCGTCACCTGGAACAGCGCGAGGCGCAGCAGCCGCGGCATCGGCAGGGTGTCGGAGGCGGCGTCGGCGAACGGCATGAAGCCGGTGCCGACCTGCGCCCACTTGCGCCCGGCGCGAGCGTTCAGCCCGCGGAGGCTGGCCGCCATGCCGTGAAGCGTCCAGCCGGGGATGCTGCGACCACTCATTGCTGCACCAGCTCCAGCGCCTGGGAGGTGTAGAAGCCGCTCGCGATCCGCACCGTGCGGACCCGGCGCCAGCCGGCCATCGCCGGGTCGGCCCGCAGCAAGCTGCTGATGGTCAGGTGGCGCACCGGCTCGATGGCCGGCGCCCGGTCGCCGCGGGGGAACAGCTTGCCGGCGGCGTGCATTACCGACAGCAGCGGCGTCCGTGGCGCGAAGGTGAACAGCACCTTCTTGTCCGCCAGCGCCGCCAACTGCGCCGCGACCCGCGCCATGTCCGGCGCGCGGTAATGGATCAGGCTATCCATGCCGACGACGTAGTCGAAGCGCCCGAGCGCCGGATCCGTCATGTCGCCGCTGCGCCAGTCAATCCGCAGCCCGGCCGGCATCCGGTCGCGCGCCACGCCCACCAGGGTTGGCGACAGGTCTATCGCGACGACTTCGGCGCCGCGCCGCGCCGCCTCGACCGCCAGGGCGCCGGTACCGCATCCGGCGTCCAGCAGCCGGACGCCGTGCAGGTCCTCGGGCATCCACGACAGCAGCGTCGCCCGCATCCGGTCCCGCCCGGCGCGCACCGTGGCGCGGATGCCGCTGACCGGCGCGTCGGAGGTCAGCCGCGCCCAGGCGACGGCGGCCGTGCGATCAAAATACGTCTCAAGCTGCCCGCGCCGGGCGAGGTAGGTTGCGGTGGCCATCAGGATGTCCGTCCGATCTGCTGCCTGCTCCCTCTCCTTCCGGGAGAGGGTTGGGGTGAGGGGGTCTTTGTTGCAGAGCGGAGTGCTGGCAGTGCTACTGGAACACGCCCCGAACCGGACGGCACCGCGCTTGCCCGCCCCCTCACCCCGACCCTCTCCCGGAGGGAGAGGGAGCAGGAAGCGTCCGTGCCGGCCATCAGTCGTATCCCAGCAGGTCGAAGATTTCCCGGTCGCGCAACGGCGCGCCCAGCAGGGGCTCCGTCCCGGCCCAGAGCTGCGCGGCCAGGCGCATGTATTCGAGCTTGACCGCCTCCAGCTCCGGGGAGGACTCCATCTCGAACAGGGTGCATTTCTTCAGCCGGCTGCGCCGTATGGCGTCCAGGTCCGGGAAGTGCGCCAGCGAGCGCAGCCCAGTCGCGTTGTTATAGCGATCTATCTGGTCCGTCGCCGCGCTGCGGTTCACGATCACCCCGCCCAGCCGCACGTCGTAGTTCTTGGCCTTCGCCTGGATCGCGGCGACGATGCGGTTCAGCGCAAAGATGCTGTCGAAGTCGTTGGCGGCCACCACCACCGCCCGCCCCGCGTGCTGCAACGGGCTGGCGAAGCCGCCGCACACCACGTCGCCCAGCACGTCGAAGATCACCACGTCGGTTTCTTCCAGCAGGTGGTGCTCCTTCAGCAGCTTCACCGTCTGGCCCACGACGTAGCCGCCGCAGCCAGTGCCCGCCGGCGGCCCGCCTGCCTCCACGCACATCACGCCGTTGTAGCCGGGGAACACGAAGTCCTCGACCCGCAGCTCCTCCGAATGGAAGTTCACCCCCTCCAGCACGTCAATCACCGTCGGCAGCAACTGCTTGGTCAAAGTGAAGGTGCTGTCGTGCTTGGGATCGCAGCCGATCTGCAGCACGCGCTTGCCGAGATGGCTGAATGCGGCGGACAGGTTGCTGCTGGTGGTGCTCTTGCCGATGCCGCCCTTGCCATAGACGGCGAAGACCTTGGCGGTGCCGATGTTCAGCGCCGGGTCAAGCTGCACCTGTAGGCTGCCCTCGCCGTCACCCCGCTGCGACACCTTGTTGCGGACGGGATAGGGAAGGGTTGCGACGGTCATGCGGCCAACTCCACTTCAACGCCTTCAAGGCGGTCCTCAAGGTCTTCCCCGGCACGCCGCAGCGCGTCCAGGGTGGCGGCGTCGGGCTGCCAATACTTGCGCTCCGTCGCCTCGATCAGCCGGTTGACCAGCTTGGACGACGCTTTCGGGTTCAGCTTGGCAATCCGGTCGCGCATCTCGTCGTCCAGCGCGTAGGTCTCGGCGAGCTGCTGATAGACCCAGGGCGACACCTCGCCGGTCGTCGCCGACCAGCCCAGTGTATTGGTCACGTGCGCCTCGATCTCGCGCACGCCCTCGTAGCCGTGCTTGAGCAGGCCCTCGTACCACTTCGGGTTCAGCGCCCGGGTGCGGGTTTCCAGCGACACCTGCTCGGACAGGGAGCGCACCACGCCGTCGCCGCGGGTCTGGTCGCCGATCAGGACGCTTGCCGACACGCCGCCGCGAACCTGTTTCACGGCGCGGGTGATGCCGCCCAGCGTATCGAAGTAGTGGTCCACGGTGGTGACGCCCAGCTCGATGGAGTCCAGATTCTGGTAGGTCACGTCCACGCTGCCCAGCACGTGGGTCAGCAGCTTGGCCTGCCGCTCCGGGCGGCCCGACACGCCGTAGGCAAAGCCCTTGCGGCTGACGTAGGCGTCCGCCAGCTCGTCCTCGTCCTCCCAGGTGCCGCTGGCGACCAGGCTGTTGACGTTGGCGCCATAAGCGCCGTCCCCGTTGCCGAACACCCGCAGCGCCGCCTGCTCCAGATCGCCGCCGTTCGCCGCCATGAAGGCCAGGGCGTGCTTGCGGATGAAGTTGTCTTCCGGCGCCTCGTCAGCCTGTGCCGCGAGCAGCGCCGCCTCCGCCAGCAGCTTGGTCTGCAAAGGCAGCAGGTCGCGGAAGATGCCAGACAGGGTGACCACCACGTCCACCCGCGCCCGTCCGACCTCGCTCAGCGGCAGCAGCCGCGCCCCGCTGAGCCGCCCGTAGCTATCGAAGCGCGGCGCGGCGCCCATCAGCCACAGCGCCTGGGCGATGGGGCCGCCCTCCGTCTTGAGGTTGTCGGTGCCCCAGAGGACCATTGCCACCGTTTCCGGCAGTCCCCCGCTGTCCTGCGCGTGCCGGGCCAGCAGCCGGTCGGCCTGCCGGGCGCCGTCCTGCACCGCGAAGGCGCTGGGCAGGCGGAAGGGATCGAAGCCGTGCAGGTTGCGGCCTGTGGGCAGCACGTCGGTCGTCCGCAGCAGGTCCCCGCCCGGCGCCGGTCGGACGAAGCCGCCGTCCAGCGCATGGATGATCGCCGGCAGCTCGCTATCCGTTGCCAGCAGCATGTCCAGCCGGGCGCGCTCCGCCGGCTCGGTCACGCGGGCGGCGTCCAGCATCTCCGCACGCTCATCGGCGCTGGGAGGCTGGCCGATCACGTGAAAGCCGTGCGGGATCAGGGCATATTCCAACTCCAGCAGCGCGTTGGTCAGCCGGTCTATTTCCGGCACCGGGTCCGCCCAGGCCGGCTCCGCCGGGGCCAGGTCCACTGCAGCGGCCTGCGCCTGGACCAGCTCCGCCAATTGCGTCCGCTGCTCCTGATCGGTGTCCGGGTCCATGCCGCGCCAGCGGTCCAGGGTGCTCTTCAGGTCCAGCAGCCCGCGATACAGCCCGGCGTGCGCCACCGGCGGCGTCAGATAGCTGATCAGCACCGCGTTGGCCCGGCGCTTGGCAATCATGCCCTCGCTCGGGTTGTTGGACGCATACAGGTTGAAGTTCGGCAGGTCGCCGATCAGCCGGTCCGGCCAGCACTCCGCCGACAGGCCGGCCTGCTTGCCCGGCATGAACTCGATCGCGCCATGCGTGCCGAAGTGCAGCACGGCGTGGGCGCCGAAGTCCTCGCTGAGGTAGCGGTAGAACGCCGCGAAGGCATGGGTCGGGGCGAACCCCTTCTCGAACAGCAGCCGCATCGGGTCGCCCTCGTAGCCAAAGGACGGCTGCAGCCCGACGAACACATTGCCGAAGTGCTTGCCCAGCACGAAGATGCCCTTGCCGTCCGCCTGGGCGCGGCCCGGGGCCGGACCCCAGCTTGCCTCGATCTGGTCCAGCCAGCGCTGCCGGCGCACATGGGTGTCAACTGGAATGTGGACGGCCACGTTGGCGTCGGTGCCATACCGCTCGGAGTTGCCGCCGCACACCTGCGCCCGCAGGTCCTCGACCGTCTCCGGCACCTCGACTGTATATCCGGCGTCCCGCAGTGCCCCCAGCGTATTGTGCAGGGAGTTGAAGACCGCGAGATAAGCTGCAGTCCCCGTCGCCCCGGCGTTGGGCGGGAAGTTGAACAGCACAGTCGCAATCTTGCGGTCGGCCCGCTCCGTGCGGCGCAGCGCCACCATGTGGGCGACGCGCGCGGCCAGCATCCCGGCGCGCTCGGGGTGGGACGCCATGTTGCGCTTGCAGGTGCTGGCGTCGCAGCCCTCGCAGGGGTTGGCGGTCTGGGCGCGTCCGCAACGCCCGCCAAAGGTCATCGGCGCCATGCCGCCGTCCAGCTCCGGCAGCGCGACCATCATCGTCGCCTCCACCGGCAGCAGCCCGCGCGGGTCGGCCTGCCACTGGTCCAGCGTCTGGAACTCGACGGGGTGCGCGGTGATGTAAGGCACGTCCAACGCCGCCAGGATGGTCTCCGCGGCATGGCTGTCGTTGTAGGCGGGTCCGCCCACCAAGCTGAACCCCGTGAGCGAGATCACGGCATGAACAGTCGGCACGCCTGCCGCCATGAAGAACCGCTCGATGGCCGGGCGCGCGTCCAGGCCGCTGGCGAAGGCGGGGATGACGCGCAGGCCGCGGGCCTCCAGCGCCTCGATTACGCCGTCATAGTGCTTGGCGTTGCCGCTGATCAGGTAGGACCGCAGCAGCACCAGCCCGACCGTGCCGGCCCCGCCCACGCCCAGCCGGCGCGGAAGCTGGTCCAACCGCTCCACCACGCGGCCTGGCGCCTTCGGGTGATACAGGCCGACATCGGGATACTGGATCGGGGCGGCGGCCACAGCCTGGCCGGCAAAGCCGCGGCGCTCGCCGCTGGCGTAGCGGCCCACCAGCATACGCACCAGGTTGGCCAGGTTTTCGTCCGACCCGGCCAGCCAGTATTGCAGCGCCAGGAAGTACGTCCGCACGTCCTGCGCCGTGCCGGGGATGAAGCGCATCAGCTTCGGCAGGCGCCGCAGCATCTTCATCTGGTCCTTGCCGCTGGACGCGGCGCCCGGCTTGGTCCCGCCGCGCAGCCGCTTGAGCATCGCCAGGGCGCCCTTGGCCTCCTGCGACATATCGAAGCGCCCGAGCTTGGTCAGCTTGGTGATCTCGCCGGCCGACATGCAGCACAGCATGGCGTCGCAGCCGTCGCGGCGGGCCTGCAATGCCGGCAGGACCGGGCGGATATGGTCCTCCAGGAACAGCATGGTAGCGATCACGATGTCGCCTTGCGCTATGTCCCGGTGGCACGCGGCCAGAGCCTCGGCATCGCCGCCCCACTCGTCGGCGGCGTGGACGACGACGCTCAGGCCGGGGTTCTCCTGGGCCAGCACCGTCTCCGCACGGGCGACGGCGCCGCTCAGGTGGCTATCCATCGTCACGATCACGACACGCAGGCTGGGTGGCACCGGAGCACCCATCTCAGCGGCCGAAATGCGCTTTGGCGTCATAGAGCGTCTCCACCGTGATGACTGCGACGCCTTGCTCCGCCGCGAAGCGTTCCGTGTTCCGCCGGGCCTTGCCGCGGACGAAGAACGGTATCTTTCCGAGTTCCTTGTCGGCGTCCGCTGCCCAACTGATCGTAGTGGGCGCCACCGGTTCCGGCGCGCGTGCCTGCTCAGTTGCACCCAGATGGCTCGGCGCGGCGTCGCCGCCGAACTCGAAGTCGCCGCGGAACATGCCGACCAAGTGCTCCTCCAGCCCCATCATCAGCGGGTGGACCCAGGTGTCGAACAGGACGTTGGCGCCCTCCCAGCCCATCTGCGGGGCGTAGCGGGCGGGGAAGTCCTGCACATGCACGGGGGCGGAGATCACCGCGCAGGGCACGCCGAGCCGCTTGGCGATGTGCCGCTCCATCTGCGTGCCCAGCACCAGTTCGGGCTGCAGGGCGGTCACGGCGGCCTCGACCTCCAGGTAGTCGTCGGCAATCAGCGCCTCGATCCCATACAGCTTGGCGGCGGCGCGGACCTCGCGGGCGCCCTCGCGGCTGTAGGTGCCGAGGCCGACGACGGTGAAGCCGAACTCCTCATGCGCGACGCGGGCGGCGGCGACCGCATGGGTCGCATCGCCGAACACGAACACCCGCTTGCCCGTGAGATAGCTGCTGTCCACCGAACGCGAGTACCAGGGCATCCGGCTGGGGGCGCCGGCGAGCGCCGGGCCTGCGTCCACGCCCGCAAGCGCCGCGACCTCCTGCACGAACTCGCGCGTCGCACCGATGCCGATCGGCACGGTCTTGGTCGCCGGCTGGCCGAAGGTCCGGGTCAGCCAGGCGGCGGCGGTGCCGGCGACCTCGGGATACAGCACCACGTTGAAGTCGGCGTCGCCCAGCCGCGCCAGGTCGGCCGGAGTCGCCCCTGCAGGCGCCGACACGTTCACGTCCACGCCAAGCTGCGCCAGCAGCCGCGCGACCTCGACCACATCGTCGCGATGGCGGAAGCCCAGCGCCGTCGCGCCCAGGATGTTCGCCCGCGGACGCGCGGCGCGCTCCCTCTTTGTGCCCGGCGGCGGCGCGTGCGGTCCGGCACAGGCGCGGACGATCTGGTAGAAGGTTTCCGCTGCGCCCCAGTTCTCCTTCTTCTGATAGGCCGGCAGCTCCACGGCGACGACCGGCACCGGCAGGTGCAGCGCGCGGGCGAGGCCGCCGGGGTCGTCCTGGATCAGCTCCGCCGTGCAGCTTGCGCCAACCAGCATCAGGTCGGGCTTGAACCGCTCATAGGCATCGCGGGCTGCGGACTTGAACAGCTCCGCCGTATCGCCGCCGAGGTCGCGGGCCTGAAACGTCGTATAGGTGACGGGCGGGCGGGTCTGCCGCCGCTCGATCATGGTGAACAGCAGGTCGGCGTAGGTGTCGCCCTGCGGCGCGTGCAGGACATAGTGGACGCCCTGCATCGCCGCGGCGACGCGCATGGCACCGACATGCGGCGGGCCTTCGTAGGTCCAGAGCGTCAGTTGCATGGCTTGGCGTCCTGCTCCCTCTCCCGCCGGGAGAGGGTTGGGGTGAGGGGGTCTTGGCTGCGGAGCGGGGCATAGCCGGTGCTGACGGCACGGGGTCCTGCGTCGGAAAAGGCAGGGCTTGAAGACCCCCTCACCCCGGCCCTCTCCCGGAGGAAGAGGGAGCAGAAACCGTTCATCGCCTACACCCGCAACTTCATGCGCCGCACCAGCGGACGCGCGAACAGCTCAGCCAAGTCGGCGGCCTGGTCGTAGCCCTGGATCGGGGTGAACAGCAGCTCGATGGACCACTTGGTGCCGATGCCCTCGGCCTCCAGCGGATTCGCCAGGCCCAGGCCGCACACCACCAGGTCGGGGCGGGCGGCGCGGGCGCGGTCGAGCTGCCGGTCCACATCCTGGCCCTCGCTCAGCGCGGTGCCAGGAGGCAGCAGCGCCAGCTCCTCGGCCAAGTGCGTGCGGTGCAAAAAGGGAGTGCCGACCTCGATCAGCCGCATCCCCAGCTCCCGCGCCAGCACGCGGGCGAGCGGGATCTCAAGCTGGCTGTCGGGGAAGAAGAACACGGACTTGCCGGACAGCTCCGGGCGCAGCCGGGCCATGCCGGTTTCGGCACGGGCGCGGGGGGCGGCGACTGCGGCCTCGAACGCGGCATCCGACACGCCGAACGCATCGGCGGCGGCGCGCAGCCAGGCCGTTGTGCCCTCGGCGCCCAACGGGAACGGCGCCGGCAGGCGCGCGGCGCCACGGGCATCCAGGGCGCGTGCGGTGTCGGCCAGGAAGGGCTGGGCCAGCAGATAGACCGTGCCCGGCCCCACCGCCGGCAGGTCAATGCCGCTGCGCGGCGGCAGGAACCGCACGTCGCCGATTCCCATCGCCAGCAGCAGGCGGCGGAACTGGTCCTCTACCACGTCCGCCAACGCGCCGACGATCAGCAGAGACTTCGGCGCCCCGGCGGCCTCCCGCGGCAGGATCGGCACCAGGGCGGCAAGGCAGGCGTCCTCGCCTTGGGTGAAGGTCGTCTCGATGCCGCTGCCGCTGTAGTTCAGCACCCGCACCTGCGGCATGTGCTGCGCCGACAGCCGCTCGGCGGCGCGGGACAGGTCCAGCTTGATGACCTCACTGGGGCAGGAGCCGACCAGGAACAGCAGCCGGATATCCGGGCGGCGCTCCAAGAGCTGGGACACCACCCGGTCCAGCTCCTCATTCGCGTCGGCCAGCCCGGCCAGGTCGCGCTCGTCAATGATCGCGGTGGCGAAGCGCGGCTCGGCGAAGATCATCACGCCGGCTGCGGACTGGATCAGGTGGGCGCAGGTGCGGGACCCGACCACCAGGAAGAACGCATCCTGAATCTTGCGGTGCAGCCAGATGATGCCGGTCAGGCCGCAGAACACCTCGCGCTGGCCGCACTCCCGCAGCACACCGTCGTGGAGGCGAGGGACGTCGGTGCAGCCCGGGGACGCGGCCAGCGCGGCGCTCAAGATTGCAGGCCCAGGCCGGCGGGCGCAGACCAGGCCGCGCCCTGGCGCCGTGCGGCACGCAGCTTGATGATGAACTGCGCGGCGTTGATGACGTAGGTGGCATAGGCCAGCAGCGCCAGCCACATCAGCCGGGCCGCGTCAACCTGGCCTGACAGCAGTCCCACGAGGTAGGTCGTGTGCAGCGCCAGCACCAGCATGCTGACCATGTCCTCCCAATAGAACGCCGGAGCGAACAGGTAGCGGCCGAACACCTCGCGTTCCCAGATCGCGCCGGTGATCATGATGACATACAGGAACCCTGTTTTGGCGACGACGGAGGCGATGGCCGCACCCTCGCCCGCGCCGGTCTGCAGGTAGCGCGCCACCAGGAACAGGCTGACCAGGAACACCAGGAACTGCGCCGGCGCCAGCACGCCCTGCACGACCGTCCAAGGCGAGGCATCCCGGCGGATGCGCTCCTCAGGCGTGTAAAGCGCACGGCCTTGCACCTTGGGGCGAGGGAAGCCGCGTCCTGCCGCGCCACCCCAAGGGCAGCAATCGAACTGGTCCAACGCCCGGTTGATGAGTTGCGTAAACATTGCTTGACAACGCCTCCCCTGCGCGGTGCGGTGCCGGTTGTGCTCCGGGTCACGGTTCCGGGAGCACCGCCTGTTATGCGCCACGCCTTGCCTGCCTGGCTGTCCGATCTCCGCCGTGGGGGATCGTCAACCGTCAGAAGACGCTAAAACGCCGCTGGATGAAGTGTCAAGCGCGCGTTACGTAAATCAAGGTTGACACAAGGGGCGACAAAGCCCCAGGGTCGAAGGGAGCAGGAGATGAGGCAAATGGGACCAGCATTCGCCACGCAGGACGTCAGGTCGGAGAGCGGTGCACTCGGCATCGCCCGGCAACAGGGCCTGCGCGCACGCGATCAGCGCCGGCGGGCCATCCTGATACGGACGGTGCAGTTGGACGTGATCCCGCGGCTGTTGGCAGCCCGCACCGGCGCCGTCACCCCGGCGCCCGCGCTTGTCGCCCCCCCGGCGCCTGCGCTTGCCGTCGCGCCGGCCCATGTGGCGGAACTGGTCGGGTTGTTGCTGGCGCACGGTGAGTCTGGTGCCGCGGCCTACGTCGAGTCCATGCGCGGCAATGGCGCCGGCGCCGAGGCGATCTACCTGGACCTGCTCGCCCCTGCTGCCCGCCGTCTCGGCACGATGTGGGACGAGGACCTCTGCGACTTCACGGAGGTGACGCTCGGCCTGTGGCGCTTGCAAAGCGCAATGCGCGAATTCAGCCCCTCCTTCCTGGACCAGCGCACCGACGGGCCGCGCATCCTGTTGGTGCCGTTGCCGGGCGAGTCCCACACCTTTGGTCTTTCGATGGTGCATGAGTTCTTCCGCCGCGCCGGCTGGAACGCCTGGAGCGGCCCGGTCCGCGACTCCGCCGAGCTCGCCGGCATGGTCAGGCGGGAGCATGTGGATGTCGTCGGCTTCTCCCTGTCCTACGACGAGCAGTTGGAGGCCGCATATTCCGAAATCCGCGCGGTCCGCCGCGCGTCGCTCAACCCCGGCCTTGCGGTCATGATCGGCGGCCCCCCCTTCATCGAGAACCCCCTGCTCGCGGCACAGCTTGGCGCGGATGGCACGGCGACCGATGGACGGCAGGCCGTCGCGCAGGCGCGGGCGCTGGTCGAAGGCAGCCGGGCGCGCGGGTGACAACGCACCCCCAATGGCATAGGACGCAGCCGCCCCACCCTGGCCACAACGGCCACCAGGATACCGTGCGCCCCCGGCGCGCGGCAACGGCATAGGAGGGGCGATGTCCATGCACTGGGGGACCTCGGCACTCGTGAAGACATTCGTTTCGCCGCAGACATCGCTCGGCGGCCTCGACGCGGCATCCGCCGCAACGCTGATCGGCGCGGCGTCCGACATCACGCTGGTGCTGGACGGCGCCGGGGTGATCCGGGACATGGCCGTGCAAAGCGGCCAACTGGCCGATGACCTGCCGGACACCGCCGGGTGGGTCGGGCAGCCCATCCAGGCGACGCTCGCGCCCGACAGCCGCACCAAGATCATCGCCCTGCTGAATGACGCCGCGGCACATGCGGAGCCGCGCTGGCGGCAGATGAACCACCTGGCCCCGGACGGGCGCAGCGTCCCCGTGCTGTACTGCGGCGTTCAGGTCGGCGGCGACGGCCGTGTGGTGGCGTTCGGCCGCGACCTGCGCGCCATGTCCGCCTTGCAGCAGCGTCTGATGAACGCCCAGCAGGGCATGGAGCGCGACTACGCCCGCCTGCGCGACATGGAGATGCGTTATCGCCTGCTGTTCCAGTTGTCCGGGGAGGCGATGCTGATCCTCGACCCGGTCAAGGGCCGGGTGACCGAGGCGAATCCGGCCGCCAAGGCCCTATGCGGCAGCGGCGCTGCCGACGTGACCGGGCGGGCGCTGGCCGACCTGTTCGGCCCGGCCTCCCTGCACGCCGTCCAGGCCGGGATGGACGCCATACGTGCCGGCGGGCGGGCAGAGGACGTGCCGGCGCAACTGGCCGGGGAGCACAGCCCTGCCGTCATGCTCCACATGTCGTCGTTCCGGCAGGAGAATGCGTCGCTGGTGCTGGTGCGGATGGTGCCGATCCAAGCCCCGGTCCATCCCGCACGCCTGCCGCACCCCAAGCTGATGCTGCTGCACGCGGTCGAGAGCGCGCCGGACGCCTACGTCGTCACCGATGACGACGGCGACATCATCACCGCCAATGCCGCCTTCCTGGAGCTGGTGCAGTTGACGCACGAGGACGAGGCGGTGGGCCAGCCGCTGGACCGCTGGGTCGGCGAAAGCGGCGTGGACTTGAGCGTGCTGAGCGCGAACCTGCGCAGCCGGGGCACCGTGCGCTTCTTCAGCACCACTATCCACGGCGAGCACGGCGCACCGGCCCAGGTTGAGGTGTCCGCCGTCGCGGTGCCCGGGGAGGGCGGGTTGGCGCTGAGCTACGCCATGCGCAACGTGAGCAGCCGCCTGAACCTCGGTCTGCACGTTGCCCCGGCCCAGCACGGCGCCGCCACGCACGCCGGCAAGGCCCTGCCGCGCTCGGTCAAGCAGTTGACCGAGCTGATCGGCCGGGTATCGCTGAAGGAGCTGGTGCGGGAAAGCACGGAGGTGATCGAGCGCCTGGCCATCGAGGCCGCGCTGGAGCTGACCGGGGACAACCGGGCCTCGGCGGCGGAGATGCTCGGGCTGAGCCGGCAGAGCCTGTATGTGAAGCTGCGCCGCTATGGCATCGGCGACCTGGCCGGGGCGGACGTGGAGTGAGCGGCGCCATCCTTCCTGCGCCTGCTGCCGGGCGGACCGACTGGCGGGCGGTCGCGGAGTTGCTGCATCCCATCACCTGGTTCGCGCCCATGTGGGCATTCGGCTGCGGCGTGGTGTCGTCCGGCGCCCCCCTGTCCAGCCGCTGGCCGCTGGCGCTGGCCGGCGCGGCGCTGGCGGGTCCGCTGGTGTGCGCGACCAGCCAGGCCGCCAATGACTGGTTCGACCGCCATGTGGACGCCATCAACGAGCCGGACCGGCCGATTCCATCCGGACGCATACCGGGCCGCCGCGGCCTGCACATCGCCCTGGCCTGGACCGCCGTGTCCCTGCTGTGGGCGGCGGCGCTGGGGCGCTGGGCGTTCGGCGCGGCGCTGGTCGGCATGGCGCTGGCCTGGGCCTACAGCGCGCCGCCGCTGCGGCTGAAGCAGAACGGCTGGCTGGGCAATGCGGCGTGCGGCGCGTGCTACGAGGGGCTGCCCTGGTTCACCGGCGCCGCCGTGATGACGGGCGCCTTCCCGGACCTGCGTATCGTCGGCATGGCCGCGCTCTACAGCCTCGGCGCGCATGGGATCATGACGCTCAACGACTTCAAGTCGGTCGAGGGCGATAAGCAGACCGGCGTCAACTCCCTGCCGGTGCTGCTGGGCGTGGACCGGGCGGCGACCCTGGCGTGCTGGGTGATGGCGCTGCCGCAGGCCGTCGTAATCGTGCTCCTGCTGCGCTGGGGCCATCCCTACTATGCCTGCGTGATTGTGCTGCTGCTGGCCGCGCAGGCCATCCTGATGCAGCGCTTCGTGGGAGAGCCGCGGCGGCTGGCGCCCTGGTATAACGGCACCGGCACGACGCTGTATGTCGTAGGGATGCTTTTCAGCGCATTTGCGCTGCGGGCAGGCGCGTGATGGCCGCGGCGCCCATGGGACAGATCGGCTGGCTGGGAATCGTCCGGCTGGGCCTGGTGCAGGCGGCACTCGGGTCCGTCGTGGTGCTGATGACCTCCACGCTCAACCGCGTCATGGTCGTGGAGTTGGCCTTGCCGGCCATCATCCCGGGGTTGCTGGTGGCGCTGCATTACGCCGTGCAGGTGCTGCGGCCCCGGCTGGGCTACGGCTCGGACCTGGGCGGGCGGCGGACGCCCTGGATCGTCGGCGGCATGGCGGCCTTGGCGCTGGGCGGCGCAGGCGCGGCGGCGGCGACGGCGTTGATGGCGGTGAGCCTTGCGGCCGGGCTGGCGCTGGCGCTGGTTGCCTTCACCCTGGTCGGGCTGGGCGTGGGCGCGGCCGGCACCGCGCTGCTGACGCTGCTTGCCAAGCGCGTCGCCCCCAACCGGCGCGGCCCGGCGGCCACCGTTGTCTGGACCATGATGATCGCCGGGATCGTCGTCACCTCGGTCGTGGCCGGCAAGCTGCTGGACCCTTTCTCCACCGGACGGCTGATCGCTGTCGTCAGCGGCGTGTCCCTGCTCGGACTGGCTGTGTCCATCCTGGCGGTGTGGGGCATGGAGGGCGATGCCGCCCCGGCCCCGGCCATGCGCGCCGCCGCACACCAGCCCTTCCTGTCCGCCCTGCGCGACGTCTGGGCGGAGCCGCAGGCCCGGCGCTTCGCCGTGTTCGTGTTCGTGTCCATGCTGGCCTATAGCGCGCAGGAGCTGGTGCTGGAGCCGTTCGCCGGCGCGGTGTTCGCGCTGACGCCGGGCCGCGGCGCCGGACTTACGGGCATGCATCATGCCGGCGTGCTGGCCGGCATGGGGCTGGTGGCGCTCGGCGGCGTGCTGGGGGTCGGTGCGATGCGGACTTGGACCATGGGCGGCTGCCTCGGCTCCGCCGCCGCGGCCCTGGCGTTGGCGGCCTGCGCGCTGGGCGGGCCGGAGTGGGCGATGCGCGGCACCGTCGTGCTGCTGGGCGTGGGCAACGGCGCCTTCGCGGTGTCGGCTATCGGCGCGATGATGGGATTGGCGGGCCAGGGCCGTGCCTCGCGTGAGGGGACGCGGATGGGCCTGTGGGGGGCGGCGCAGGCGCTGGCCTTCGGCGCCGGGGGCTTGCTGGGCACCGGCGCCAGCGACCTGGCCCGCGCCGCCCTGGGCGCCCCGGCCCCGGCCTACGCCGCGGTGTTCGTCGCCGAGGCGGCGGTGTTCCTGCTGGCGGCAAGGCTGGCCGCCGGCGTGTTCGGCGGCGCGGCGCGTGCGCCGTCCGGCGCGGTCCAAGCGGCATGATGGCCACGGTAACGGAGGATGCAATGACCGAAACATGGGATGCGGTTGTGGTCGGCGGTGGCCCAGCCGGGGCGACCGCGGCCACGGCCCTGGCGCGCAACGGCCGCCGCGTGCTGCTGCTCGACCGTGGCGGGCGCATCAAGCCCTGCGGCGGCGCCATCCCGCCGGTATGCGTGCGCGAGTTCGCAATCCCCGACAGCCAGATCGTCGCCCGCGCCTCTGGCGCCCGCATCGTCTCGCCCAGCGCCAAGGAGGCCGACATGCCGATCACCGGCGGCTATGTCGGGATGGTGGATCGGGAGCATTTCGACGAGCACCTGCGCGAGCGTGCTGCCGAGGCAGGCGCGGAACGCCGCACCGGGACCTTCGAGCGCGTCGGCCGCGACCCGGACGGCGTCGCCGTCGTCCACTTCAAGACCCCGGACGGCCCCGGCCAGGTGCGCGCCCGAGCGATCATCGGCGCGGACGGCGCGAAGTCCAACGTTGCCAAGCAGTGCGTGAAGGGATGGGAGCGCATCCGCTACGTGTTTGCCTACCACGAGATCGTCCGCTCGCCGCGCGACCCCGCCGCCTTCGACCTGAACCGCTGCGACGTCTATTACCAGGGCACCTTGTCGCCGGACTTCTACGCGTGGATTTTCCCGCACGGGGACACCATGAGCATCGGCACCGGCTCGGCCCGCAAGGGGTTCGGCCTGCGCCCGGCCATCGGCGCGCTGCGCAAGGCCGCCGGGCTGGACGGGCTGGAGACCATCCGGCGGGAGGGCGCGCCGATCCCGCTGCGCCCGATGCGCCGCTGGGACAACGGACGCGACGTGGTGCTGGCCGGGGACGCCGCGGGCGTCGTGGCGCCCGCGAGCGGCGAGGGCATCTACTACGCCATGCTGGGCGGGCGCCTGGCGGCGGAGGCCGTGGAAGCGCTGCATGCCACCGGCGACGTGCGGAGCCTCAAGCTGGCGCGCAAGCGGTTCATGAAGGCGCACGGCACGGTGTTCCTGGTGCTCGGGGTCATGCAGTGGTTCTGGTACTCGTCGGACAAGCGGCGGGAGAAGTTCGTGCACATGTGCCGGGACCCGGACGTGCAGCGCCTGACCTGGGAGTCGTACATGAACAAGAAGCTGGTCCGGCGTGACCCGCTGGCACACGTCCGCATCTTCCTGAAGGACACAGCTCAGTTGCTCGGCCTTGCCCGGGCGTGACACGGCGATGGCCTACACCCTTCCGCAACCCGGTCGTCGTCGCAGCGCTAGCGGCGGTCGCGGTCGCTGGGCTGGGGGCGTCGGCGACGGACGTGGGGCCGTGGTACCAAGGGCTGCACAAGCCGTCCTGGCAGCCGCCGGATCTGCTGTTCGGGCCGGTGTCTGGACCACGCTGTATGCCATGATCGCAGTCGCCGGGGTCAAGGCGTGGCGGGCCGCCCGGGACCGGCGGACACGCGAGCGCATTCTGGTGCTGTTCGCTGCCAACGCGTTGCTGAACGTGCTATGGAGCGAGCTGTTTTTCGGCCTGCACCGCCCGGACTGGGCGTTGCTGGAGACGGCGGCGTTCCTGGCCTCCATCGTCGTGATGATTGCCGCGGTGTGGCCGCTGTCACGCACGGCGGGGTGGCTGCTCGCGCCATATCTGGCCTGGGTGACGTTTGCGAGCGTGCTGAACCTGGCCGTGGTACGGCTGAACCCCCCGTTTGGGGCATGAACGGACTGCAATGGCGCGGCCAACGCGCCAGGACACAAATAACCATGGGGAAGCGGGCATGGACATGATGACTGGACCGGATGTTGCCACGGCCTGCACGCGCCCGGCGGCGCGCGCCAAGCCGAGCGTCCGGCCGCACACCCACCCCTTGCCGCTGCGCGTCGGCACCCGGGCGTCGCCGCTGGCGCTGGTGCAGACCCGCGCCTTCCTGGGCCTGCTCACCAAGTTCTGCCCGGTGCTGCGCGGCATGGACGTGTTCCAGGAGCACGCCATACGCACCACGGGCGACGCCACCCAGGCCACCGGCGAGCGCCTGGCCGACATCGGCGGCAAGGGGCTGTTCTCCAAGGAAATCCACGAGGCGCTGCTCGACCGGCGGATAGACTTCGCGGTGCACAGCCTGAAGGACCTGGAAACTGAGCTGCCGCCGGGCATCGCGCTGGCGTGCGTGCTGCCGCGTGAGGACCCGCGGGATGCGCTGATCCTGGGCACGGACGCGATGATCCCCAGTGGCGAAGACCCCTATGCCACCCTGCCCCGCGGCGCGGTGGTCGGCAGCAGCAGCACACGGCGCGCGGCGCAGTTGCTGCATGCCCGCCCGGACCTGCAAATCCAGAACATCAGGGGCAACGTGCATGGGCGCTTGGACAAGGTGAAGCGCGGGGACTACGCGGCCAGCCTGCTCGCCCTCGCCGGGATGCGCCGGCTGGGGCTGGAAGACGAGGCGTCGGTGGTGATTGATCCCGAGGTGATGGTGCCGTCGTCCTGCCAGGGCATCGTCGGCATCACCGTACGCGCCGGGGACACGGCAATCCGCGACCTGCTGGGCGCCATCGAGGACAAGCCGACCCGAGTCATGGCGACAGCCGAGCGCTCGTTGCTGGGGGCGCTGGACGGGTCCTGCCGTACGCCCATCGGTGGGCACGCGCAGTTGCTGCCGGAGGGGCGGATGCGGCTCACGGGGCTGGTGGCGCGGGCGGATGGCAGCTTTGTGCTGAAGCGGCATCTGGACTGCTTGCAGGCGGATGCGGCGCGCGCCGGGGCGGCGCTGGGTGACGAGCTGCGGGCCGACAGCCCCCGAGATATTTTTGCATAGCTTGCTTCTCCCTCTTCCTCCGGGAGAGGGTTGGGGTGAGGGGGTCTTCAAGGACGGTTGTTGGCCCAAGCGGGGCCTTAGTCCAGCGGAACTGGCAGCTCACCGGTCCGCAGCCAAGACCCCCTCACCCCGGCCCTCTCCCGAAGGGAGAGGGAGTGGTGTAGCACTGGGATTATGACCTGGTCCCTTGCCATCGCCCTGCTCGGCGCCGTCCTGCTGTCTGCGGCCGGCGGGCTCGCGACCAGCATCGGCCCTTGGTATCGCAACCTCCGCAAGCCAACCTGGCAGCCGCCGGACTGGCTGTTCGGCCCGGCCTGGACGGTGATCCTCGGCCTCACGGCATGGTCCGCGTCGCTGGCATGGGATGCGGCGCCCAGCCCGGACTTGTCCCGGAAGGTCGTAATCCTGTTCGGCGTCAATGCGCTGTTCCACTTCGCCTGGTCGCCGCTGTTCTTCCGCCTGCGCCGGCCGGATTGGGCGCTTTATGAGGTGACGTTCCTGTGGTCGTCGGTGCTGGCGCTCGTGATCGGGGTGGCGCCGCTGTCCGTGCTGGCCGCCTGGTGCGTCGTGCCCTACTTGCTGTGGGTGACGTTCGCGGCCTGGCTGAACCTGGCCGTCGTGCGGTTGAACCGGCCGTTCGGCGCCCAAGCCCAGGTCGCGCCGGGCAAAGGCTGACAAGTGATGACACAATCCAGGATGGCAGCCGCCCCGGCCGCCCAGTAACCCATAGGGCATGAGCGGACACGCAATTGGCTCGCCCCAGCCCCTGATCCTGCCGCATTCCATCCTGGGCATCTGGTCCCTGGACAGCCGGCAAACCCAGCTCCTGGTCTGGCCGGTGCTGATGGGAGCCTTCGGGTATGCCCTGCTGCAGTATCACTACACCTTCCTGGCGCAGGACTTCTTCGCGCTGTGGTCGTATGGCCGGCTGCTGCAGGACCATGCGGCCTCCGAGATCTACGACCCGATCCGGCTGCATGCGTTGCAGATCGGATTGGGCATGGACCCTGACTGGGACGCGCCGTTTCCGTATCCGCCCATTTTCCTGCTGCTGGTCAGGCCACTGGGGCTGTTGCCGCTGGGCCTAGCATATCATGTCTGGATCGGGCTGGGCCTCGCGGCCTTCCTTTGGGCTGCGACGGGGCCGCGATTGCAGCCGCTGACTGCGGTCCTCCTCGCTGCGCTCCCGGCCTCCTCGGTATGCATCGCCGCCGGGCAGAGCGGCTTCCTGACCGGGGCGCTGCTGGTGGGCGGTTTGCGGCTGGCCACGGCGCGGCCTTGGCTGGGCGGATTGCTGCTGGGCGTGCTGACCTTCAAGCCGCAGTTGGGATTGATGGTGCCGGTGGCGCTGGCGGCGGCCGGCGCCTGGCGCGCGTTCGGCGCTGCCGCGGCCGTCACGGCGGCGCTGTCGGCAGTGACGCTTCTTGCATTCGGTCCTGGCGCATGGGTGGACTGGCTGACGACGCTGCCGGGCTACCAGAGCCATTTCGACCTGAACCTGGGGAACCTGCACCTGCAGCCGACGGTCACGGCAAACCTTGCCATGGTCGGGGCGCCAGCCGCGGCGACCCGCACCGTCCAGGCGCTTGTGGCGATAGTCATGGCAGCGCTGGTCTGGATGTCCTGCCGGCGCGGGCTGTCGCGCACGGCGATTGCCGTGGTCGCAGCGGCGACCGTGGCAGCCAATCCGCACGCGTTCTTTTATGACCTGCCGATGCTGACCGCAGCGGCGCTGTTCCTGGGGCAGTCGCGGGTGCAGGCTGGCGGCCGGCTCCATTGGGCGGAGACGGCGCTGCTGCTCCTGGTGATATGCCTGCCGGCTGTGATCCTGTGGGTGGACCTCCTGGTCAGCCTGCCAGTCGTGCTTCCCTTTGCGCTGTGGGCAGGCTGGCAGGGGGTGCGGGCCACTAGAGCCGGTTTGATGCAGGTAGAAGCACCAAACCGGCTCTAGTCTTTGTTTTTGAGAGCATCTTTACCGAAACGTGTATACGTTTGATCCGATGATGCTCTAACGCCTAGCCGGAGCGTCAGGCCGCCGCGAACTGCAATTCCGCCAGCCGGGCATACAGCCCGCCCTGACGCACCAGGGCGTCGTGCGTGCCGACCGCCACTGCCCGCCCGGCCTGCATGACCACGATGCGGTCGGCCCGGCGCACCGTCGCCAGGCGGTGGGCGATCACCAGCGTCGTCCGCCCCCGGGCCAGCACGGCCAGTGCCTGCTGCACCGCGGCCTCGCTCTCGGCATCCAGGGCGCTCGTCGCCTCGTCCAACAGCAGCAGCGGCGCGTCACGCAGGATGGCGCGGGCGATGGCGACACGCTGGCGCTGGCCGCCCGACAGCCGCACCCCGCGCTCCCCCAAGAAGGTGCCGAAGCCCTGCGGCAGGTCGTCCAGGAACCCGGCGGATGCGGCGCGGGCGGCGGCGCGCACCTCGGCATCGGACGCCTCCGGCCGGCCATAGCGTATGTTGTCCCACACGTCCGCGCCGAAGATCACCGGGTCCTGCGACACCAGCCCGATCCGCCCGCGCACGTCGGCCGGGTCGGCGTCGCGCAGGTCCACCCCGTCCAGCCTGACGCAGCCGGCGTCCGGGTCATAGAAGCGTTGCAGAAGCTGGAACACCGTCGTCTTGCCCGCGCCGGACGGGCCGACCAGCGCCACCGTCTCCCCAGGTTCGACGCGCAGGTCGAATCCTTCCAGTGCCGGGGCGTCGGGGCGGGACGGGTAGTGGAACCGCACCGACTCGAACGACACCTGGCCGGACGGCGCCCGGTGGGTCGGCGCCGGCAGCGGCACGGGGTGCGCGGGCGGCGCGATGTCCGGCTGCTGCTGCAACAGCTCGCCGATGCGGTCCGCGGACCCGGCGGCGCGCTGCACCTCTGCCCACAGCTCGCTCATGCTGGCGGCGCTGGTTGCGACCAGGATGGCGTAGAACACGAAGGCCGAGAGCTGGCCGCCGCTCATCCGACCATGCACGACCTCCAGCCCACCAACCCACAAGCTGAGGGTGATGGCGCCGAAGCCCAGCAGGATCACCAGCAGGATCAGTCCCGCCCGCACCCGAGCCCGACGCAGAGCGGCGCCAATGCTGTCCTCCACCCGGGCGCCGAAGCGCACGCGGTCCTCGGCCTCGTGCGTGAAGGCCTGCACGGTGCGGAGCGCGTTGACGGTTTCCTCCGCATAGGCGCCGAGATCGGCGAAGCGGTCCTGCGCCGTGCGCGCCAGCCGCCGCTCCCGCCGGCCAAACACCACCAGGGGGAGGACCACCAGCGGAACGACGGCCACCACCAGCAGTGCCAGCTTGGGGCTGGTGACGACCAGCATCACCAGGGCGCCGCCCGCGATCAGCGCGCTGCGGAGCCACTGCGACACGGCGCTGCCAATCAGGTTCTGCAGCGCGGCGGTGTCGGTGGTGAGGCGGGTCAGCACGTCGCCGGTCCGCATGGTCTCGAAGAACGTCGGCGATAGCCGCAGCACGTGATTGAACACCGCGGCGCGCAGGTCGGCGCCCACCCGTTCCCCAAGCCAGCTCATCAGGTAGAACCGCGCCCCGGTCGAGATGGCCAGCGCCACCACCACGCCGAACATCGCCAGCGCGGCCGCATTCAGGTGCGAGCCGTCGCCGGACGCGAAGCCGCGGTCAATCAGCCCGCGTATCCCTTGCCCCAGCACCAGTACTAGCCCGGCGGCAAGCGCCAGCATCAGCGCGGCCCCGATGGTGCGCCCGGCGTAGGGCCGCAGAAACGGCATCACCAACCGCAGGGCGGACAGGCTGGCGCGGCGCGGGGCGGGCGGGAGGTCGGTCAGCGTTTTAGCTCCTGAAGAGTGATGGGCCGGAAATTCCAGGCATCCACGCCCACGTCGAACTGCCGGGTTTGCGGGCGCAGGCGGCCGTGGCTGTGGCCGTGCAGGTTCAGCGCGCCCTTCGACATGCCGCTCCAGGTGCGGAAGGCATAGTGGCAGAGTACGAGCGCAATGCCGTCCACACCTAATTCCATATAGGGCGACACGGACGCCCAGCCAGGCAGGGCACGCACCGCGTCCGGGTCGTTGTTGCCGGTGACGAGGTGCTTGCGCCCATGCAGCCGGGCCAGGACGGCGCCGGGGTCCGGGTGGCGGACGGCGAAGTCGCCGAGGTGCCAGACCTCGTCATCGCCGCCAACCGTTTCATTCCACCGGTCCACCATCGCCTCGCCCATCTCAGCCACGGTGGCGAAGGGGCGGCGATACAGCGCCCGGGCGCCGGCGTGGCCGAAGTGCGTGTCGGCGGTGAAGAAGTCCGTCACGTGAACACCGTCGCCATCCGCCCCATATCCGTCCCCATGCGTGAGCACCAGCCCGGCGACCAGCGCGCCGTCATCCCACATGTGGACGACCTTGGCGCTACCCAGGGCGCGAACGCGGCCTTCCTGGACCTGGCGCGACGGGGCCTCGTCACCTGCGGCAGCGTTATCGTCCCTGGACCGGCCTTCGCCGAAATCGCCGGGGAAGCTAGGCCGGAGATGGACCTGGGTGTCCACCTGACCCTGACCAGCGAGTGGGCGCATCACTGCTGGGCGCCGCTGTCCACCCGCAGCCCGGCGTCTGGCCTGGTGGATGGCGATGGCTATTTCTGGCGCAGCGTCGCCGAGGTGGAGCAGCATCTGGTGCCGGAGGCGGCGGAGACCGAGCTGCGTGCGCAGGTCGAGCACGCCCTGGCCGCCGGGCTGCGTCCGACGCACCTGGACGCGCACATGGCCGCGGCGATGCTGCCGGCGCTGCTGCCCGCGCACGTGCGGCTGGCGGAGGAGTATGGGCTGTGGCCGGTGCTGCCGCGCTCGATCCGCTGGGCGCCGGAGCCGGGCGCCTATGCCGCGGCCGTGGCGGCGCTGGATGCGGCGGGTCGTCCGGTTGCGGATCATTGCCGGGGCACTTTGCCGGTGGAGGCGGCGGCGCTGGCGCCGGGGTGGGCCGGCGTGGTCGCGGACCTGCCGGCGGGCGTCACCCACCTGGCGCTGCATGCGACGGTGCCGGGGGGGTTTGCGGAGATCGCGCCGGACCATGCGGGGTGGCGGTTCCGGGAATACGAGTGGCTGGCGAGTGGCGGGCTGGCGGCACTGTGCACGCTGCATGGGGTGGAGGTGATGGGGTGCCGGGAGATGCAGGACCGGTGGCGAACGAGGGCGCCTGGGCTGCGTTGACGCGGCTTGGAGGACAACATGGATGCATCCCGGCTTTGGTTTCCGGCCCTTGGCGCCGCGTTTGCGGTGGCCGGGGCGGACAAGATCATCGGCAACCGCGGCTACAGCCGCATGTTCCGGCATCTCGGCTGGAGCGGCACCAGCAAGCGGGTCGTCGCAGTGGCGGAGGTAGTTGGGGGTGCGCTGCTCGCTGCACGTTCGACGCGCACACTGGGCAGCGCGGTGCTGGCAGCGACCTCGGCAACGGTGCTGGCCAGCGAGGTCCGGCATGGCGACGGCAGGCTGGCGCTGCCACGGGCGGCGATGCTGCTGGCGGCGCTGACGGGGTTCGCGGGGCGGCGATAAGGCGCCTGCCGGCACGCGGCGACAAATCCTAAACAGCCGGGACCTGTCCGGCCCCGCACCGGGAAGTTAATAGTCCGCAATGAGCAGTGCGGGCGCAGCAAGCATTTCCACGACCGTTACGTTGAAGCGGCTGCCCGCCCTGCCCTGGCTGCTGAGCTTGGCCACGGGAGTGGCGGGCGCTCTGGCACTGCTCCCAGTGCAAGTGCTGTTAGGGACTTCGCCGTTCTGGGACAGCCCGCGCGGCATTGTCGGCGGAGCCTGGGGGGACATGCTGCAGGCGTCGTCGGGCTACGTTGCCTTTGTCCGGGACTGCTGGCGTTGGCCGTTGTTTCAAGTGGCAGGGCTGGGACCGAACGGGGCTAACGTCCTGTTCACGGACTCTGTGCCTGTTGTCGCCCTGCTGGGCCGGCTGCTGTTCCAAGCGACAGGCCGCGTCGTCCCGCTCTACGGACTTTGGTCCGGGCTATGCCTCGTGGGAATGGGACTGACCTTCACCGGGCTGGTGCGAGCCTTGGGCGCACGTAGTCTGGCAGCCGTTGTGGCGGCGTCGGTCATCGGAGTGTCCATGCCGGCGCTGATCGGCCGTTGGGGGCACCTGTCGCTGATGGCCCAGGCCCTCCTGCCGCTGGCGTTGGCCATCTATGTCCGGCTGCGCGCCGCGCTGCAGCCGCGCGCCTGCACCGTATTCGCGTGGTCATCCGGGATATGCGTCGGCAGTCTGCTGGTGCATCCGTATCTCTTCCTGATGGTGGGCGGCATCATGATTGCGGCCATTCTGCAGGCCGGGACGGATCGGCGCATGCCGTGGCAGGCCGCGGCGGCAGTGCTAGCCGGACTTGCAGCCGTCACGGGTGGCACGATGCTGGCAATGGGTTATGGAACGTCCAGTGGAGCTGAATCCGACTTGGGGTTCGGAGTTTACTCGGCCAACCTGCTGTCGCTGTTCCTGCCCTATGACGTTGTGCTTCCCAGTGGGGCCGCTTATGCCACGGACGGCACCGGCGGGCAGTACGAGGGCGCGGCCTTCGTGGGATTTGGGGTGCTGTTGCTGATGATTGCCGGATGGCAAAGCCTGGCGGAGTACCTGGCACGAGGGGCGCGGCGTCACCCCTGGCTTCTATTTGTCGTCGCCGGGTTCCTGGTGCTGGCCATATCGAACGAGGTCTACCTCGGCAGCGTCCACCTGCTCAGCATACCTTTGCCCAAGAGCGTGCTTTGGGCGGCTGGCATCTTCCGGTCGAGTGGGCGGTTCGCCTGGGTGGCAATGTATCTCGCCGCAGCCCTTGCCATTGCCGCAGCCGCGCAGCGGAAGCAGAGCGGGCTGGTCCTGTTGCTGGCGGCGGCAATCCAGTGCGTCACCGTGATGCCATTGCGCCAACGAGCCTGGGCGTCCGCTGCCGGGATGCCGGCATCGGTGCTCGACCGGGCGGCCTGGATGTCCGTACTGCCCGGCGCTGACCAGCTTGTGGTGGACCCGCCCTTTGGCTGCCTGCCCAAGGAAGCGTCCAGCTTGCCGCTGATAAAGGCCGCGGTGGAGTTGCAACTGATGGCGTCCCAGGCAGGCGTGCCGACCAACACGTTGTATGCCGCGCGTACGGCGCCCGACTGCATGGTGCCGCGGCTGACCCGCCGGTCTCTGGTGGCATACCTGCGCCCAGTCACACAACCTCCTGAGTCAACATGCCAGGTTGGACCGCTCATGACGGTGTGCAGTGCAATCCCGCAGGCCCTGCCGGCCTCGCTGGCTACCATAGCACCAGACGACAAGCCTTGATCCCCCCGCCCTGCTCACCGCCGCCGGCAAGCCGCTGCTCCGGCCATGTCCGGCGGAATGACGGTGCGTGCCGACATGGCACGTCGAAAGGCAACTCCGCCTAGGCAAACACACATCCCGGCAACACCTGTGCCGGCTGCTTCACACCCGCGCCGATCTTCCTACGTGTCCGGCATGAGGCGGCGTCGGGACGGAACGAAGGCACTACGCGATCCCGTGGCGCAGGACGTGCCGCAGTCCTGCGTCCTATGCGGCCGGAACATCCCGCCGCAGGCCCAGTCATCCCGCCATCACCTGATCCCGCGCCTGAAGGGCGGCACGCACCTGGGCACGGTGCGGCTGCACCAGATCTGCCATTCCGCCATACACGCCCGCTACACCGAGGCCGAGATCGCCCGACGCTTGGCTGACCCGGCGGCACTGCGGGACGATCCGGAACTGGCCCGCTTCGTCGCCTGGGTGCGGACCAAGCCGGACGACTTCCATGCACCGACGCGGACAAGCCGCGGACGAACGGCGAAGTGGAAATAACGCCTACAGATAGGGCAGCATCAGCCGAACAGCATGGTCGCGCAGCCGGACCGGCAGCGGACGCCGGTCCAGGTCGGCCTGAGTCAGCGCGGCGCCGCGGCTGGCGAGCATTAGTGCCGTAAGCTGCCCGGCCAAACCGTCGTCATGCACCTCCAGGCACAATTCGAAGTTCAGCCGGAACGAGCGGATATCCCAGTTGCAGCTTCCGACCAGGCACCATTCCCCGTCCACGACCAGGAGCTTGGAGTGGCGGAACGGCGGCGGGCAGCGCCAAATACGCACCCCCTCGTCCAAGAGCGGGCCGACATTGGCGCGAGTGGCCCAGTCCACGAAGCGGTGATCGCTCCGTTTGGGGATCACCACGTCCACCGAGACTCCACGCATTGACGCCATGGCCAGGGCGGTCGTCAGCCGCTCGTCCGGCAGGAAGTATGGGGTCATCACCGCGATGCTATCCCGCGCGCAGGCGACGGCCTGCAGGACCGCGAACTCGATCTTCTCCATGTCTTTGTCCGGCCCGGACTCCACGACCCGGGCTGGGGCGCCGTCCTCGCCGGGCAGGTCCGGGAACCAGGCGGCGCCTTGCAGCTCCTCCTCCGTGGCGAAGGCCCAATCCTGCGCGAAGTCCTCGGCGACTTGGGCGACGACCGGCCCTTCGATCCGGAAGTGGGTATCCCGCACCGGCTGCCGCGGATGGGTCGCCATGACGTTCTCGTCGGCGATGTTCATGCCGCCGGTGAAGGCGACCGTCCCGTCCACGACCAGCGTCTTCTTGTGCGAGCGCAGGTTGATGAACGGCATGCGCCAGGGCAGCAGCGAGTGCATGAAACGCGCGGCCGGCACGCCCTGCCGCCGCAGCCGGTGGTAAGCGCGCGACAGCAGCCAGCCGCCGCCGATCCCGTCAACCAGGACCCGCACTGCGATGCCTCGCTGGTGGGCGCCTGCCAGCGCGTCGGTGAACCGGCTGCCCCAGGTATCGGTGCGGAAGATATAGGAGGATAGGCAGACGCTGTGCCGGGCCGCCGCGATCGCCGCCAGCATGGGCGGGTAGGCTTCGTCGCCGTCTTGATAAACCTGCACCACGCCAGGCAGGAGCTGGCTGCCGGTGATGCGGCCGATGCCGCGCTCCAGCGGGCGCAGGTGGCCGTCGCTGCTGGCCTCGGGCCGGTCAGGCTGGCCGCCTCGCCTGCCGCCGGCCGGGCGGAGCCGTCGTGCCCGGCGCTGCACACGGTTGATGCCGAACATCAGGTAGAAGACCGTGCCCACAATGGGCGCAAGCCAGGCCAGGCCGATCCAGCCCGTGGCCGACGCCACGTCGCGCTTGCGCAGCAACGCGTGCACGGTGATGAGCGCAGCGAGCACGATATGGACTGCGAACAGCGCCTCCGGCCGGATGCGGAGCAGGTAGGTCCAAAGGTCGTTCATCATGACGCCGCCACCCTGCCCCGGCACGCGGCGCTTTCCAAGCCAAGGCGCTGCACTGCCCGGTCATGAGCAATGGCTGCCCGCCGCGGGTCGGTAGGGTTGGCCGATGGGCGGCGATGGTGTCGTGGTCAGGGGACAGGGGGCAGGACCTGAACGACGGCCGGGCCCGGCGGAAGCAAGGGCAGCAAATGCTTGGACGAGACATGCTATCAACGCAGAAGGAGTGTTCCTCCTATATGCTCACCGAGTCCCGAAACGACAGCACGGGCAATGCGGGAGAACCAGGATTCAGTCGGCGTCAACAGCGAGAAACCGCACCAGCAACCCAAAGAAGAGTTGGCCCTGGACCGCTACGAAGGGCAATGCAGAGCAGTGCTAAAGCTGCTGTGTCATATCGTGTTCGACCGACGTGTAGAGCCATAAGCGGTCGTGCCGCGCCCGTGACGACGAAGTAGGGCTAGGCCGGCAAAGCCAACGGCCAGCAACGTGAGCGAGGCTGGTTCGGGAACCGGCGTAACTGCAATGCCGGAGTTGCCTGTCACGTAGCCGACCGTATGATTGTCTGACTCGTAGCCCCCCGTTGCCGGATTTTCTGCGAACACTATACGGTCGAATGAGCCTACTTGGTCAAAGAAGTTTACAAAGACAAAGGACTGGTAGCTGACCTGACCTTGAAATGCCTGGGTCGGGTTGCCGCAGTATGCGTTCGAAGCATTCGAGCAAGCGCCGACCATACCAATCAGGTCGGTCGGTGTGAATTGATAGACTTGGGTTGCGCCGTCGTAGAACGTAACGGTGTTACCCTGGTCCAAGGCGGATAACCAAAAGCCGAAGTAGTTGATGCCGGTTGGCAGCGTGGTCGCAAGCGAGACCTGGTAGCCGCTCGAAGCATAGGCTACGGCGTAGTTGCTGTTGCGGGCGGGGTTGCTGCTGTCAACAGCGCCGCCATAGATGCTTCCTGGCGCAACTTCCACATTGCTGTAGGTGCCGGTTATTGCTCCGCCGGTGCCGTAATCCGTCGAGAAGGTCTGTCCGGCAACCGTCGAGCGCGCGTTGAACGTCTCGACGCCGATCATGCAAGTGCCAGGGCCGAGTGCCGCGCAGAGCGAGGCCTGGTTGGCCGACTGCACACCGGGCGCCTCAAATGTGACGTTGAAGGGGGCGGCCCGAGCCGCGCTGCCGGTGGTGGCGCACGCCACAATCAGGGCGGTGCTAAGCAGGAGCGGCTGCCGCGAGGTTAGAAAGCAGGACAAAACGTTGGTGTTCATCAGAAGCTTCTCCAGCCAGCGGCCTCGAACAAGCAGCAACATTCTATGGAATAACCATACAGAGCCACGCAGTCGAGATGAGCGGCTGTTAGGATTTGTTAACAGGGTGCGTACGCTTCTGTCCTCCTGCCATTGCAAGCAGCAGGGCGCTTCCCAGTGGAGCGCCTGGCCCGCCGCCACCCCTTCCCATATGCCAACCCGGCGATCAGCGACAGCGGCGCCAGCGAGGTCGTGGAGCCGGTCCCTGGCATGACGGGACCGGCGCACGCGCCGTCTGCCTCATGCCTTGGAGGCAGCGACCGTTTGATTGAACAGGATGCGGCGTTCATCGTCCGTAGGTGACGATGTGCGCCGCAGTTCCTTGCCCAGGTCAACCCCACGCTGGACGGCTGGGCGCTGTTTAACGGCATCCCGCCAGCGCGCGACGTTCGGGAATGGGTCGAGCGACTGGCCCAACGGCTTGGCGATCAGCACCCAGGGCCATGACGCCATGTCCGCGATTGAATAGTTGTCCAGGATATATTCCCTGTCCTCCAGGCGCTGCTCAAGCACGCCCAGGCAGCGGGCATATTCGCCGGCGTAGCGCTGCTTGGAATAGGGGTGCTCGCCCTGCGCGTAGTTGACGAAATGGCTGAGCTGTCCCGCCATCGGCCCAAGGTTGGCCATCTGCCAAAACAGCCATTCCATCAACGCCACCCGGTCCCGGGCGCCGGTCGGCGCGAACCGGCCGGAGCGGTCCGCCAGATGCAGCAGAATGGCGGCGGATTCGAAGATGGCGAGCGGGCCGCCGGCAGCGTCGTGATCCACGATCGCCGGCATGCGGCCGTTGGGGCTGATCGCTAGGAAATCCGGCGTGTGCTGCTCGCCACGGGTGATGTTGACCGGCAGCATGCGGTAGTCCAGCCCGGTCTCCTCCAACATGATCGCGACCTTCCAGCCGTTCGGCGTCGGCCAGTAATGGAAATCAATCATGCCATCTGCTCCAGGGCCGGCCCGAAGGCGCCTTGCTCGCGCAATGCCGCGACGTCGGCCTGCGTCAGCCCAGCCTCGAGCAGGGCGGCCTCGGTGTGCTCGCCATAGCCGGGTGCTGCGGTGCGGATCGCCTGCGGGGTGGCGGAGAAGCGTGCGGCCGGACGCCCCTGCCGAATCCGGCCGGCGGCGGGATGCTCGGTCTCCACCACGATGCCGTTCGCGCCGACCTGGGGATCGGACAAGGTATCCGTACGGGTGAGCACCGGCGCGCACGGCACGCCGGCGCAAGTCAATGCATCCAGCCACCTCGCTGCCGTGTCCGTGCGAAGCACCACCTGCGTCATGGCAAGACGCTCGTTGATGTGCTGCTGCCGGAGCGCGGGCGTGCGGAAGCGGGCGTCCTGCAGCCAGCCGGGCTGAGCCAGCGCACGGGTCAGCGCTTCCCACTCATGGTCTGATTGCACGGCGACGCTGATGGGCTTGTCGGCGGTCTCGTAGATCAGGTCGGTGAAGCTGGCGGCCTCCTGCTGCGGCAGGTCGTCGCCGACGAAGGTCTGACTGCCCATGTCGGACGACCACAGGAACGCGATCACCGCCTCCAGCATGGACAGGCGGACGTGCTGCCCCTGCCCGGTCCGGACGCGCGCCAGCAGCGCCGCGGTGATCGCCTGGGCGGCGGCGATGCCCGTCAGCTTGTCCGGCAGGATCGTCCGGACCAGGCGTGGCCGCTCCTCGTCAGACCCGGCCTGCACCGTGGCCAAGCCCGACATGGCTTGCACCAGCGGGTCATAGACCGGCTTGGAGGCAAATGGTCCGTCCTCGCCGAAGCCGCTGATCGAGACATAGATGATGTCGGGCGCGACCTGGCGGATCGCCGCCTCGCCGATGCCGATGCGGTCGGCGACGCCGGGGCGGAAGTTCTGCACGAACACATCGGCCTTGGCCGAGAGACGGAGCAATGCGGACCGCCCGGCTTCCGTCTTGAGGTCCAGCACGACCGAACGCTTGTTGCGGTTGTTGTTGAGGAACGAGGCCGACATGCCGCCCCGGCGGTTGGCGCCGGCCCGCGTGTGGTCGCCCCCGCTGGGGTTCTCGACCTTGATCACGTCGGCCCCCTGATCGCCCAGCATCATGGTGGCGAGCGGACCGGATATCATCGAGGTGAGATCAATCACCGTTATGCCGTCGAGCGGGCCGGACATTGGCTGTGCCTCCGTAGCCAGATGGATGGATGGGCGCCGGGCGCCTATGGGCGAGCCGCCGGTGGGGATGACGGAAGACCCGTCAACCGAGTCCCTCCTCCCGCCCGGGAACCGACACGTCGTAGGCATTGAGCATGACGGACACCAGGCAATAGCCGCCGATCAGGTAGACGAACTCCGCCGTACCCTGATCGCCGAAGGCCTCTATGGCCGCCTGGTAGGTTGCCTCAGGAAGCGGCCCGCCCCGGGTCAGCGCCGCGGCAAGATCGTAAGCTATGCCCTCTTCCGCCGTCAGGTCGGCCGGGCGCTCACCTGCCACGATGGTGGCGACCTTGGACTTGGAGAGACCTGCCGTCTCGCCGACACGCTCATGGGCATAAAGCTCATACCGCGATCCGAACCGTGCGCCGGTGACGAGAATCGCCACTTCGTGGGCGGTCTTCGGCAGGGTCGAGTTGTCAATGAGCGCCTTGGTATAGGCCCAGGCAGGCTGGCCGAATTGCGGAAAATGCAGCATCGGGTTGAACGGGCCAATCAGCGCGCCGTCCGCCCGCTTCGACGCGAAGCCCTTGAGGTGGGCCTCGACCCCTTTCAGCATGTCGTCATAGAACGGCTTGAGGCCGGGCGGGAGTTCATTGGGCGGCAAGGGCGCAAGACGCATGGAAGCCTCCATCATAGGGGTCCGTCCAACGCGCGATGCAGCGCGATAGTACTCTTCAGTGTTTTGCGATCGTTCTGGCGGCTCTGTTGGCCGGACTTCGCCGCCGGACGGCGGGCAGCGTCCGGCGCCCCGGTTGCCGGCTATGAGCAGAGACCTGCGGTGTTAGGTCCGGTCGCTCCTCGTCCGGACCTGAGTGCAATTTGCCTTCGGGCGGCGGTGATCCAGTCTTCGCAGCAAGCTCCCCTCCGTTGTTCCATCCCTCGCTCAGGCGGCGGTCCTGCAACGCAAAGCCATGGTCAGGTTGAGGCGATGCCGGCGGGAGCGTATTCAGCCGTCCCGCAGCACGCAGCGGAACCCAAGATGGCTCGTCCCGCTGTCCACCGCCTGCGGCTGCCGGGCTGCCGGGCGATAGCGCCGGCAGTAGTTCGGGGCGCAGAGGTGGGAGCCGCCCTTGATGATGCGCCTGGCGATGGCGGCGTGGCCGGGGGCGCAGCAGGGGGGGCCGCTCCCGCCGGACCAGGAGTCGTCCGTCCACTCCCAAACGTTGCCGATCATGTCCACCAGACCGAACCCGTTCGGGGGATACGCCCCGGCCGGAGAGGTGCCGACGAACCCGTCCTCGACCAGGTTCTCGAACGGGAAGCGGCCCTGCCAGGTGTTTGCCCGGTGCACGCCGTCCGGCGCCAGCTCGTTCCCCCAGGCATACTCGCCGCGTTCCTCGCCGCCACGGGCAGCGAACTCCCACTCGGCCTCGGTCGGCAGCGCCTTGCCGGCCCAGGCGGCATAGGCGGCGGCGTCCGCGTGCGCGACGTGGACGACGGGATGGCCGGGGTCGCACTCCCGCGCCGAGCCATCGGGACGCCGCCAGTGCGCGCCGGGCACGAAGGCCCACCAGTCACCCCAGAACCGCATCGCCTCCGGGCTGCTGGGCGGCCGGAACACTATGGACCCGGGCACGAGGGCTGCCGGATCGGCGTCCGGGTAGGTGCTGGCCTCGGGCGGCGCCTCGGCCACCGAGCGATAGTCCGTGGCCTCGACAAAGGCCGCAAACTCCCAGTTGGTCACCGGCGCGCGGTCAATCCAGAAGCCTGGGACCGCGACGACCCGGGCCGGCGCTTCTTCCGGATAGTGCCGGTCGGACCCCATCCGGAACCGCCCGCCGGACAGCCGGACCATTGTTTTAGCGTGGTGCGAGCGGCTCGACGGCACGTGCCCAGCCCTGGGTGCGCAGGTCGCTGCGGATGCGCCAGCGCAGGATTTCCTCGATCAGGGCGCGCTTGGTCGCGTCATGCGCCGGGTCGTCCCACAGGTTCCGCACCTCTTGCGGGTCGGCCTGCATGTCGAATAGCTGGCCCTCCGGCGTGTCCACGAAGTGCACCAGCTTCCACTCGTGGCTGCGGATCATGGTCATGAACTCGGTGCCGTGCAGGATCAGGTCGCGGGCGTGCTCGGCGAACACGTGCTCGCGTGCGTCGGCCGCGTCGCCGTGCAGGTAGAGCATCAGCGTGCGCGCCTCCATCCAGCGCGGCGCCTCGATCCCGGCAAGCTCCAGGATGGTGGGGCCGAAGTCGAACAGCGACACCAGGTCGGCCACCCGCCGGCCCGAGGCGACCCGGCCAGGACCCCAGACGATGGCCGGCACCCGGACGCTCTGCTCATACATCGTCCACTTCTGGCTGTGCCCGTGGTCGTTCAGGCAATCGCCGTGGTCGGAGGTGAAAATGATCACGGTGTCGTCCAGCACGCCGCGGCGCTCCAGCGCCTCCACGATCTTGCCGACCTGGGCATCAATCATCGTCACGTTGGCATAGTAGTGCAGGCGCTGGCGCTGCAGCTGCTCCGGCGTCGGATGCTCCAGGTGGACGACCGCGTCGTGGTCGTGTGTCAGGTGCTGCAGGCGCAGCTTCTTCAGCGGTGTTGGCTGGCTATCCAGGTCGGCCTGATCCAGGATCGGCATCGGCAGGTCGCGCCCGGCATACAGGTCAATGGCGTCCTGCGTCGGGTCGTAGGGCGGATGCGGGCCGGGTATACCGACCTCCAGGAAGAACGGCCCGGCGCCGCGCCAGGTGTCTATCCAATGGCACGCCAAGCCCGGCACGAAGTTGTCGGAATGCAGGTCGGCCGGGATGTCCCACACGGAGGCGCCCAGGCTGGTATGGTAATCGTCCCGGCGCCGGTAGGTGATGCGGCTCGGCTTCTCGAACCCCCGGGTCCAGATCGCCTTGTCCCAGTTGTCGAGGAAGTAGGGCAGCTTCGGGTTCGCCCGGTCCTTGTTCTCGACGACGTGGCGCTCGTGGAAGCCGAAGGACTGCTCGAACGGCGAGGTGTGCATCTTGCCGACGTTCACGGTGCGGTAACCCGCCTCGGCCAACTGCCGCACCCAGGTGTGGGTCCACGGCTCGTCGTTGCGGAACACGCCGGTGGTGTGCGGATACAGGCCGGTGAACAGGCTGGCCCGCGACGGCGCGCAGGACGGCACGGTGACGAACATGCGGTCGAAGCACACGCCCTCCCGCACCAGCCGGTCCAGGTTCGGCGTCAGCATGTAGTCGAACCCGGCAGCGGCAATGGTGTCGAACCGCTGCTGGTCGGTGATGACCAGCACGATGTTGGGGCGCTTCGCGGCGGTCTCAGGCAGCACTGAACAGCTTCCCTTCGTAGTACTGGCTGGGCGGCAGCGGGTTGGGCAGCTTGCCGAAGGCGTGGAACAGCTCGTTGAAGTTGGCGAACCAGCCGTCCACCGTGCCGTCCTCCGTCAGATGCACCAGCTCCTGGCTGGTCAGCAGCTTCACCGTCTTGGCGATGGTCATCACCGCGTCGCGCGGCACGCCGAGGAAGGTGGCGGACAGCTCGACCGAGCGGTCGAAGTTGGCCACCCGGTAGTCCATCGCCCGCTTCAGCACGCGGACGAACCGCGTCACGAGCTGCGGGTTGTCCCTCACGGTGTCGTTGCGGGCGACGAAGGTGTTGATGAACGAGGTCTTGGGGTAGAAGTCTTCGTCGTTGGCCAGCTCGACGACGCCGGGCACCCGGCGGCGGATCACGTCCAGCAGCGGATACCACAACCCGGCGCCGGCGATCTGGCCAGAGGAGAACGCCGCGACCACCGTGCTGGGGTCCATCGGCACCACGTCTATGTCGGCGGCGGTCATGCCGGCGCGGCCGAGCGCCAGGCGCAGGATCATCTCGCCGGACGTGCCCTGGGGCACGCCGACTTTCTTGCCGCGCAGGTCCTCGATGCGGGTGATGCCAGGCTGCGCGATCACGCGGTCGCTGAAGGTCAGCAGGTTCACCGCGACCACCTTGGTGCGCCCGCTGGCCGGCAGCCACAGCGCGCCGGGGCCGATGGCGCCGAAGTCGAGGGACCCCGCGCCCATCGCCTGGATTTGGATGGGTCCGTTGGTGAACACCTTGACGTCGGGCACCAGCCCCTCGGCCTCCCACATCTTCTGGTCGGCGGCGATGGCGGGCAGGCTGGCGTTCTGGTAGTCGGCGATGTAGCCCAGGCGCACCAGGTCGCCCGCCGCCCGGGCCGGGGTTGCGGCAGCGGCGGCGAGCGCTGTGCCCATCAGGGTCCGGCGGCGCATCATGGCGTTCCTCTTTCGTTATTTTGCTTGTTCGTTGGGGTGATAGACCGCACGCCAGACCCGGTTGCGCAAGGCGGCGAACTCGGGCGACAAGCGGATTTCCTCGGTGCGCGGATATGGCAGGGTGACCGGGATCACCTCCAGCAGCCGGCCGGGCCGGGCGGCCATGACCACCACGCGGTTGGCGAGGTAAACGGCCTCGTCCACGTCGTGCGTGATGAACATGACCGTGCGCCGCTCCTGGCTCCAGACCTGCAACAGTTGGTCCTGCAACTGCACGCGGGTCAGCGCGTCCAGCGCGCCGAAGGGTTCGTCCATCAGCAGGATGGCCGGGTCCACCGCATAGGCGCGGGCGATGGCGCAGCGCTGCTTCATGCCGCCGGACAGGGTTTTCGGCAGCGCCCCGGCGAAGTCGGTCAGCCCGACCAGCGCGATGAAGCGGTCCGCCACCTCCCGCCGCCGTGCGGCCTTCATGCCGGCGACGCGCAGGCCGAACTCGACGTTCTGCCGAACGGTCAGCCAGGGGAACAGGGCGTATTGCTGGAAGATCACGCCGCGCTCCGGCCCCGGGCCGGTCACGGCCGCGCCGTTCACCAGCATCCGCCCGGATGACGGCAGCACCAGCCCGGCGGCGATGTTCATGGCCGTGGACTTGCCGCAGCCGGACGGCCCGACGACGGTGACGAACTCGCCATCGCCGATGTCCAGGCGCAGCCGGTCGAGCGCGAGGAACGTGCCGCCGCTCGCCAGCGGGAATGCCCGGGATACGTCCTGGAACGAAACCTTCGCGGTCACGCCCGCTCCTGCCACGAGGTCAGCCGCCGGTCGGCTGCCCCGATGGCGCGGTCCATCGCCAGCCCGACGACGCCGATGGCGATCAGGCTGACGAAGATGGTCGGCAGCTCGTAGTAAAGCTGTGCCTGCTGCATGCGGAAGCCCAGCCCGGACTGCGCCGCGATCAGCTCCGCCGCCACCACCGTCGCCCAGGAGGAGCCGAGGCCGATGCGGAAGCCCACCAGCATGAAGGGCAGCGACGCCGGCACGACAACGCGCAGGAAGATGGTGCCGCCGCCTGCGCCCAGCACCCAGGCGGCGCTGATGAGCGTCTTGTCCACGCTGACCACGCCGCCATAGACGGCGACGACGCTCGACAGGAATGAGGCGAGGAAGATCACGAATACCTTCGGCGTCTCGCCGATCCCCATGGTGACGATGGCGAGCGGGATGATCGCGAGCGGCGGGATCATGCGGAAGAACTGGACGTAGGGCTCGATCAGCCCGCGGGCTGTGGGATACCAGCCCATCAGGAAGCCGACCGGCACCGCGACCGCCGCCCCCAGCACGAAGCCGGCCAGCACGCGCGCGAGGCTCGCGCCCATGTCGGAGAACAACTGGCCGCTTTGCATCATCTCGGCGGCGCGGAGGGCGACCTCCTGCGGGCCGGGCAGCCCGGCGACGCCGCGGGCGGTGACGGCCCACCAGGCCGCCAGGCCGAGCGCGACCGCGGCGACGTTCAGCGCCGTCGCGCGGGGCGTCACTTTGCGGCCTGGTGCAGCATTGCCGCTATGGCAGGCCAGCGTAGGGCGGCGACGTATAGCGCCGTGAGCAGGACGACGAGCAGAACGATGCGGAGCGTGGCCTTGCGGGGGTGCTGTGGGGTTATCATGCTGATGCCTGGTAGCGCCGGAGCGCGGCTTCATCGGGTGGGGGGCCGAGGCCGGGCTCATCGGATAGGGTGGCGCGGCCGTCCTGGATGCGTGCGAGCGGCCCGCAGGTCAGGCTGCGGAGCGGGTTGGGGTTGGCATCCACCTCCAGCAGGCCCGGCCCGCCCGCAGCCGCCAGCAGGTGCGCGGAGGCGAGCAGGCCGATCCCGCCGCCGAGCCAGTGCGGGCAGTAGCGCAGCCCCGCCGCGACGATCTCCCGCGCCAGCGGCAGCGTCCCGGAGATGCCGCCCCACTTTCCCGCGTCCGGCTGCAGGACGGCCAGCGCCCCGGATGCGATGGCGGGCGCAAACGCCTCGCCGGCCAAGTTCTCCCCTGCGGCAAGCGGGATGCCGGCCGGCGCCAGCGCCTGCCATTCCGACCAAGGGCGGTCGGCACGGATCGGCTCCTCAAGCCAATCCAGGCCGAAGGGCGCCAGCCAGGACGCCGCGTGCTGCGCTTCATTAAGCGTCCAGCCCTGGTTCACGTGGGCCATCAGCGCGGCGCCGTCGCCCAGCGTGCGGCGGAGGGCGGCCAGGTTCGCCCGGTCACGTGCCGCTCCGAAGCCGAGCTTCAGCTTGAAGGCGCGGAAGCCCTCGTCCTGGCACGAAGCCGCCAAGCGCTGGGGATCACCGGGGTTGAGGCCGCTGGCATAGACCGGCACGGCCGGGCTGGTCCCGCCCAGCAGCCGCCACAGCGGCTGGCCGTCCCGGCGGGCGGCCAGGTCCCACAGGGCGATATCCACGCCGGCGATGCCTTGGGCGAAGGGGCCAGGTTCCCCCGTTTGCAGCGCCATCACCGCCGTCGCGTCCGTGAGCGCCATGAAGGCCGCCGGTGGGTCCGCGAAGGCACGGCCCTCGGTCAGGGGCGCCAGGATGCGGTTGACGATGCGTGCGCGGTGCTCGGCGCCAAAGGACGGGAAGTTGCACCATACCTCGCCCCAGCCGACGGTTCCGTCACGGTCCTCGGCGCGGACCAGCAGCATCGGGCGGTCGTGCATGGTGCCGAACGAGGTGACGACCGGGATCTCGATGGGGCAGCGGTAGATCTGCGCCCGAAGGCTTGCGAGGGTGATGGCGCTCACGGCGCCAGGTCCATCTCAAGCTGCACCAGGTCGCCGCGGTAGGTGACGTCGCCGAGGTAGAGCACGGTGCCGTCCGGCGCCCGGAACACCCGGCGGACATAGGCGACCGGCGCGTTCACAGGGATGCCGAGACGCCGTGCCGTTTCCGGCTCCGCGGTACCGATGGTCAGGGTCTGGTGCGCCTGCGCGATGGTGACGCCGGGCATGGATATCAGGATCGGGATCAGCAGTTCCCGCCGGAATCGCTCCGGCGCCTGGTGGAACAAGGCGGCCTCCAGGTAGATGGAAATGACGCAGTAGGGCGTGCCTTCCCGCAGGTGGACCCGGCGCATGTGGACGTAAGACGCGGCGGGGACGCCGTCCTTTTCCGCCAGTTCGGGCGCGGCATCGGACTCCGACAGGTTCAGCAGCTGCGTTTCGTCGCCGCGCATCATGGTGGCGAGGTCGCGCAAGCTGGAGTGCACGGCCAACGGGCGCTCGGTGCCGGGCCGGGCCGTGACGAAGGTGCCGCGGCCCTGCTGGGACCGTACCAGGCCGTCGTCCTCCAGCATGGTGATGGCCTGGCGGACGGTGACGCGGGCGACGGCGAACTCGCGGGTCAGCAGCTCGTGCGACGGCAGGCGGTCGCCCTCCTTCCAGTCGCCGCGGGAGATGCGGCGCCGAAGCAGTTCGGCAAGCTGGGCATACAGCGGCAGAGGGTGGGCGGCGGACAGGGGCTGCATCGGGCTTTGCTGGGTTGATCCTCCTATTGTTAGGAGGATGTCAGGATGCTGGCAAGCAGGCCAGCACGACTTGGCCCTTCGCGCCACTCACTGCCTGGATGGAATGCCGGATGCTGGCGCAGCGGTAAGGCCAAAACCCGTGCCGCCACCCGCTGCCACGAAGGGATATGTCACTGTACCCCGAGGAACCGGGCCAGCACGGTTGGGTCATGCCCCGTGCCACCCGCCGTGGCCTCGTGCACGACCTGTCCGGTTTCCAGCACATAGACCCGGTCGGCCAGCTCCAGCGCGCTGTGCAGGTTCTGCTCCACCAGTAGGATCGCCAGCCCCTCCGCCTTCAGGCCGCGGATGATCCCCTCGACGTGCTGCACCATTACCGGCGCCAGCCCCTCGGACGGCTCGTCCATCAGGATCAGCTCGGGGTCGGTCATTAGCGCGCGGGCAATGGCCAGCATCCCGCGCTCTCCGCCGGACAGCTCGCCGCCGCGGTTGGCCCGGCGCTCGGCCAGGCGAGGAAAGGCGTCGAAGGCCCGCGCCACCATCCACCCTCCCGTCGCGCGCGCAGGCTTCAGGACCGTCAGGTGCTCCAGCACCGGCAGCGACGGGAACAGCCGGCGGCCCTGCGGCACGATGGCGATCCGGCGCCGGGCGACCGCGTGCGGCGGCAGCCCGGCCAGGTCCTGCCCGCGCCAGCGCACCGTGCCGGCCCGCATCTCCGGCGGGCGCAGCCCCATGACGGAGCGGACGAAAGTGGTCTTGCCCATCCCGTTGCGGCCCAGCAGCGCCACGACCTCGCCGTCCCGCACCGTTAGCGACACGCCATGCAGCACGTGCGCCGCGCCGTAGAAGCTGTGCAGCCCCCAACTTCAAGTATCCCGGACCTCAAGCATTCCGGACCTCAGGCATGCGGGCGCGCCTTGCCCAGGTAAACTTTCTGGATCAGCGGGTTGCCGCGTATGGCGGTAACTGGGGCAAAACCCCGGGCAAAGACGAACCGCATTCCAATCTATATCACTAAAAGAACGAAAAAAGCCGCATATATTCAAGGTGGTAGAGTTACCGACCCACTCTGACCTTTGTTCTGCTGCAACTGCGTGCCCGGGGTTTTGCCCCAGTTACGTATGGCGTCCGGTGCGGCCTCCACCAGCAGGCAACCGCTGTCCAGGCAGGTGACCCAATCCATCAGGCTCAGCACCAGGTCTATGTCGTGCTCGATCAGCACCATGGTGATGCTGCGCGGCAGCGCGCGGATGACGTCGGACACGATGGCCCGCTCCGCCGGGGACAGGCCGGCCGCCAGCTCGTCCAGCAACAGCAGCTTCGGCCGGGTAGCCAGCGCCAGCGCCAACTCGAGCTGCCGCTGCTCGCCATAGAACAGCCTGCGCACCAGCCGGCCCGGCGGTCCGGCCAGGCGCAGTGCCTCGTTTGCACGCTCCGCCTCCGCTGGGGTCAGCCGGTCCGCGCCGAACAGCGACATGCGGGATGGCAGCAGCCCGCGCAAGGCCAGGCGCATCGTTTCCGCCACGGTCAGGGTAGGGAACAGGTTGGTGATCTGGAGGGTGCGGCTGAGGCCCCGGTGCGCCCGGGCGTGGACGGAGCGCCGGGTGATGTCCGCGCCGTCCAGCAGCACCCGGCCGCTGGTGGCGCGCACGGCGCCGGTGATGGCGTTGAACAGGGTGGTCTTGCCGGCGCCGTTGGGGCCGATCACCGCCCGGCGCTGCCCGGCCGGCACCAGCAGCGACACGCCGTCCACCGCCCGCAGCCCGCCGAAGCGCACGCCCACCCCTTCCAGCCGCAGGCAGTCCTCCGCCATGCCGGCGTCAGCCGCGCTTGATGCCCTGGAAGGTGCGGGAATTGGGCGGCTGCTTCATATAGGCCCGTGCGTCTGAGCAATACGGTGTACTGTCATGAGCGACCGTACGGAACTTGATGCATTCGCACGCCGTAATCTGGTATATTTCGGATATGTATTTTCAATGAGACAGCGTTCGCAAAAGTCCCACGCGTAAGAGGTGGACTTTTGCAATAAGTTTCGTATCATCTATCGCGGTCCGTGCTACATCGTATCGGCACTCCTGCAATACTTTGATCTGTTGCAGGAAAATTCCTTATGACAGTAGGCCGTACGACTCAGACGCACGGCCCACACCCGACGCTATGCCCTCAGATCGCGTGTTTCGTGAAGAGTGGCCATTCTGCACAGCTTCGCGTTCACCGGGCCGAGTAGCTCCAAAAGCGAACCGCTATAACAATGATAGCCCAGACCACCGCGCCGGCAATTATATCAATGGCATAGTGGCCACCAATGGGGATCGTTGAGATTAGGATAATGCTACTCCATGTCCAGGCAAGACCAGAGAGTGCCCGCAGGTCACGTAGAGCATAAGCCGTCATTAGCGCCATAATGGCGTGGAAAGACGGAAACGTGACGACTCCTTCCAAGTGGCGAACGTCCACAATGCTCACAGTTCGCGAATGGTAGGATTCAAGAGTAGGTAAAAAGAATCGCCCAGCGCCCGTCGGCAGCATGGTGAGGATGTCAGGCGGTATCCCATAATAGGTAAATGCGGCAATGGCCGGGGTGACGGCAGTTAGAAAGGCACATAACGGTGCTGTTGCCGCGAAGACAAAGCAGAGCTCCCACATCAGGGTTTCACGTCGCTTTAAGCCCAGCAGGATCACAGTCGCAAACACCAGTGGAACGGTGCTTACGTAGGCAACCTCGAGCATTGAGGTGATTATAGAGTAACGGGCCACCCACGCGACGAATGTTGGCGTGTACAGGCCAAGGATGGCGTCTGCTTGGGCGAGTGACGCGTCGATCAGCGGCGCACCCGTACGCAGTGCGGCCAGGGCAGCCATGCCTGATACCAGCCCGGCCCATATTACCACAGTCAGGCCGCCGGCCATCGGACCGATGATCGGATCGGGGCGCCAGTGAGTGTAGATTACGTGCAGGCCGGCAAGAATGAGCACAGCGCCTACAATAGCCGCCAACGGAACTACCGCCACTGAGGTGTTTGTTGCCCAAAACAGCAATATAGCCATGAACGTGGCAAGCAAGCAGGTACTCCAGGCGGCCGCACGTAGGTTTGGCGCTGCAACTACCAGTCGTAGCCGGGCCGGCTGGCGTGCCATCATGCTGGCCGACCTTCCGCGCGCCGAGTGACGACGACCAGCAGCCCAACCAGCACCAATGGCGCCAAAGGTATGCCCACCTTCATGGCAATCGGCCGCGCTATCATCGGCAGGGCATAGGCGGCCAGCAGTGCCAATTTTTCCCAGGGTTGCCATCCCTCCCGCTGCGCCTCGGCCATCACCCAGGCGAGCGGTAGCGCCAGAACCATCAGGTCATAGTCGAGTAAGAATGGCGTGGCGAGCATCGCCGCTGCCGCCAGCATGGCGCCCTCCGCGTGCCCGCCCGGCCGCCGGGCGAGAGTCCGCGCGAGCAGGATGCCGGTGCCGACCGTGACCACTGCCTGGACGGCATAGGCGAGCCCGATGCCGCTGTGCAGCCACCGCATCGCGGCGAAGGTGCTGACCATCTTCGCCGGGTCGACCAGGCCAGCTTCCAGTGTTGCGCGCGCGAGCGGCGCGATGTCGAGGAAGCCGCGCCCTGCCGCGTCCCCGAGTAGCAGCCACGACAAGGCACACAGTCCGGAGGCGGAGAGCGATGCCCCTGCCAGCATGCGCCACCGCCGCGCCGCCAGCAGCCCGACAGGCACAAGCAGCGCCAGTTGCGGCTTGAACACCAGTGCGCCTAGGCACATGCCTGCGAGCAATGGTCGCCGGCGCAGTAGCATACCGCCGCCGATGCAGGCGGTGCTGAGAAAGCCGTTTTGACCGTGGCCGGCATTCACCAGCACGGCCGGAAAGGTGAGCATCGGCAGCAGCGCCCAACGCTGGGGCAACAAACGGCGCAAGCAGGCGAACACGGCGAAGCCAGTGCCGGCAAGCCAGACCGCCAGGGCGGCCGAATAGGGCAGCATTGCCAATGGCAGGAATAGCAGCAGCGCGACTGGCGGATAGAAGAAGGAGTAGTAGCCGACAGTTACGGTCGGAAATGGTAACCGGGGCAAAACCCCGGGTCAGCCTGCGTCTCAGGCGGGCTGACCGCGACAGCGGATGAGGTCGGCGAGCGGGGTGACGGCGGGAGCATCGGGGACGCCGATCCTGGCGCCGAGGTAGTCCCAGAAGGCGACGCCAAGCTTGCGGCATGTCTTGGCCAGCCCGAGGAAGGCGTCACGGCAGTCGCGTCCGGTGTCGCTGCGTGTGCCTCCGCTGACAGCGCGCTTGGTGACCTGGCAGCGGATGTCGTTCTCAGAGCCGTTGGTGTGCAGCGGTATCTCGGGATGGTCGAGCACCCTGAGCAACTCGGCCTTGTTGGCGTGCAGCCGCTTGAGCAGGCGATCCAGCGTGGCAAAGCCGGTGCTGCGTCGGAAGATGCGGTCAAAGCGTGCCCGCAGTTCGCGGCGGCGGTGCTGCGTTGGGTCGAGGCGATAGGCCTTGAGGTCGGCGTAGAACCGCCAGATCAGGCCTCGGACATGCTGCTGGGCACAGCGCTGCGTGTCGGTGACCGGCTCCAGCTTGTGCACCAGCCGCTCGGCATGGATCCAGCATAGAGCGTGGATGCCGATGTTGAACTGCCCGGCGTCATCGCTGACCACCACCGCCTCGCACAGGAACCCGTGGGCGCTGACCGCGCCCCACAGTGCTCCTTCGGTGGCAACGCGCACCGGATCGGGCGTCACCTCAAGGCCGGTCAGGCCAAGCTGGTCGAGATGGGCGGTCCAGGCTTTGCCGTCGGCGAACCACCACTGTTCATGGGCCGCGAGCTTGCCCACCAGCGATCCCGCCAGGCCGTGGCCGCGCATATAGTCCAGGGCGGCATCGTTGATCACGTAGTCGGTGTGACGCGCGCGCAGCAGGCCGAGAAAGTTCAGCCGGCTCTTGCTGC
>JAABUQ010000955.1_pt1 | contig 65124 bp, 61 predicted proteins | sample 5560001 | NCBI WGS metagenome assembly JAABUQ01 (sample SAMN10711888, study PRJNA513371) | rock metagenome | isolation source: Antarctica rocks | place: Antarctica: Victoria Land, Finger Mt nord | collected 2015-12-18
CCAAGCGATGAACCTCGGGCTGTTCGGCGGCACGTTCGACCCGATCCACAACGCGCATCTGTTCGTCGCTGAAGCAGCCCGCGTCGCGCTTCGACTCGACCGCGTGATCTTTCTGCCGACGCGCGGAGCCCACTACCGCGACGCACCGGTTGCTTCGGTGGACCAGCGCGTCGCGATGCTGCGCCTCGCGATCGCCTCCAACGTCCATTTCGCAGTCGATGGCGCCGATCTGGTCCCCGAAGCGACGGGCTACACGGCCGACCTGTTGCCCCGGCTGCGGCAGGCGTATCCCGGCGATCGGTTCACGTTCATCGTGGGCGGCGATTCGCTCGTCGAGTGGACGTGGCAACGCTTCGATGCGGTCGTGGCGGCGCTCGATGAATTCGCCATCGCACCGCGCGCCGCACGCGCGCCCGAGCGCGTGGCCGCTTTTATCGCGTCGCTCGGGGAGCAGCAGCGCGTCAAGTTCCGCCTGCTCGATCTTCCGGCGCTCAGTGGGTCGGGAAGCGCCGTGCGCGCGCAACTGGCACGCGGGGGAAGCGTTCGCTACTTGGTGCCCGAGGCCGTGCATCGCTACATCCAAGATTTCGGCATCTACCGTGGAAGCCGAACGCTCTCCGAACTCCATCCCGCGCATGGCCCCGCGTAGCCGTATCGTCCCTACCGCCCGGATCGTGCGGATGCATCGTCATGCGTCGGCAATCTTTGCCGCCGTCTTGCTGCTGAGCTGTGCGAGTGCCATTGCGGGATGCGCGACCGGAAGCGGCGATGCCGGCAACGGCGCCGTCTACGATGCGTGGCGCTCCGAGCGGTCGCGGGTGGAAGTGACGGCGAACGGCAGCGTCAGCCGAATTCTCGGCACCCGCTCGGGACGAAGCGGCGTCCACGAAGGGTTCCTGCTTCACCTTTCGGGCGCCGGGGGTCACGGCCTGACCGTACGCGTCGAAGACAACGTCGATCTGACGGGGCCCATTCCCCTCGAGCCCGGCGAAGCGGCGACCGTACGCGGCGAATACATCTACGATGAACGCGGGGGCCTCATCCATTACACCCATCGTGACCCGCGCGGGTACCATGCTGCCGGCTACGTCCAAGTCGCCGGGCGCATCTATCAGTGAACGCCTCGGAACGGCCGACCTATACAAGGCGCGACCACCTTCCGTATACTACATTGAAACCATATCCGCATGCGTGAACTCGTCTCGATCATCCTGGCCAGCGCGTCGCCCCGGCGCCTCACGCTGTTGAGCGCGCTCGGGCTGGACGTCAACGTCGAGCCGAGCGGCGTCGTCGAAGGCGACCGGCCCGGCGTTTCGGCACAGCGCCTAGCGGCTTTCTACGCGGCCGCCAAAGCCGATGCCGTTTTCGCGCGCAACCGGGCTGCGACCGTCGTCGCGGCCGATACGGTCGTCGACCGGGACGGCGCCGTCCTTGGAAAGCCCGCCGACGCGCGGTCAGCCCGAACGATGCTGCGTTCGCTCGCGGGCCGCGAACACATCGTGCACACGGCGTATTCCATTCGCGCGCCGGAAGGAAGACTGGACGGCGCCGGCAGCACGCGGGTGCATTTCGCGCCGTTGGACGACGCGGCCATCGACGCGTACGTCGCGAGCGGCGAGCCGTTCGACAAGGCGGGTGCATACGGTGTTCAGGGCCCTGGTGCCGCGCTCGTCGAGCGGATCGACGGCGATTTTTATACCGTCATGGGATTTCCGCTGGGTGACTTCATCCGCCGCCTGCCCGAACTCGGATTGCAGTTGCCGGCGCAGCATCGCGTTCCGGTTCTCGCATGACGTCGCTGGTTGCCGGCCTGCGGGCCACGATCAGCCCCGACATCGGGCTCGATCTTGGTACGGCCAACACCGTCGTCTATGAGCGGGGGGCGGGCGTCCTCGTCAGCGAGCCGTCGGTCGTCGCGTACGATACGCGCAGCGGCGAGATCGTTGCAATCGGGCATGCCGCCAAAGAGATGGAAGGCCGCACGCCGCCCTACGTCAGCGTCGTTCACCCGCTGCGGCGCGGCACGATCTCCGATTTTCGAGCCGCTCAGACGCTCGTTGCCCGGTTGGTCGATCGCACCCTCTCCACGCGGCCACGCCTGGCTCCCAGGCTCGTGGCCGCGATCCCCGGTTGCGCGACGGACATCGAGTGCAAAGCCGTCGAGCAGGCGGTTCGGGCGGCCGGAGCCCGCTATACGACCTACGTGCCGCAGGCGGTAGCGGCCGCCGTCGGCGCGGGCCTCGACGTGACCAGCTGCTCCGCGCAGATGGTCGTCAATATCGGCGGAGGAACGACCGAGATCGCAATCTTGGGCACCGCCGGGGTCATTGCGCTGGCGTCGGTCCCGATCGGCGGCGATCAGTTCGATCAAGCTATCGTTCACCGTCTGCGCCGCGAGTACTTCGCGATCGGATTGCCGACGGCCGAACGCCTGAAGTGCGAACTCGGCTACGCTGGCCGGATCCCCGGACGCGGCTCGGTCCTCGTCGACGGGAACGACCTGCGCGACCGGGCGCCGCGCAGGCGTGAAGTGGCGGAAAGTTTGGTCGGCGAAGCGATGCGCGACGGGTTGGCCCGCATCATGCGCGCAGCCATGGCCGTCATGGAATCCGTCGAGCCCGACGTCGCGGCCGATCTGATCGAGAGCGGCATCACGCTGACCGGAGGAGGGGCGCTCATCGCCGGACTGGGAAGCGCTCTCGGCGCGCGCGCCAACGTCCCGGCCACCGTCGCGCCCGACCCGCTCACCTGCGTCGCTCGCGGGGCCGGCGAAATCTTGGGGTCACCGACCTTGCACGAGCAGCTGCGGCCCCACGCTGACCGGTTCACGAGGTGGTATCAATCTTTACGTATCGGGATGAGAGAAAGCTATTCGCCGTAATCGGCGCCGTCATCGTCGCGGCGGCCGTCGCTTTCGTTCAACTCGACGCCCTCAAGGCCGGTAAACCGAGTCCCCTTGCGGTCGCCGTTTCGTCGCTGGCGGTCGGGGTGCAAACGGCCACCGCAGCGATCGTAAGCGGCGTTCGCAACGCCGGCGATGCCGTCGCTGCCGCGCCGCAACTGGCCGGGCAAAATCGTTCGCTATGGGCGCAAAACCGCCAGCTGCGCAATGAGAACGCTCGCCTGCGTGAAGCGGTCGCCGCCGCCCCGGCCGCTCAAGCAATCGCTCAGGCGGCGGCGAATGAACCCGGCGGCATCGTGGCCGACGCGATCGGCTACGACCCCGAAGCCGTCTCGCGCACGATCGTCCTCGATCGCGGCTCGAGCGAAGGGGTGAAGCTCGATGACGGCGTGATCGACGGGGATGGGGTCGTCGGGCGCGTCGTCAGCGTCGAGCCCTTGGAAAGTTCGGTTCTGCTGTTGACCGACGGCGCCAGCAAAGTGCCGGCCGTGGTGCAACGCGGGCGATGGTGGGGCATCGCCACCGGGACGAACTCCCGCATCGCGTTGCAGTACGTCTCGCAGGACGCCAAGCTGCGCATCGGCGATGCGGTCGTCACGGGCGAAGGGCGCTCGTTTCACGCGGGGCGTCCGGTCGGGCGCATCGTGCGCATCGAACATCCGCCGGGGGCGCTGTACCAGACGGCCATTTTGGAGCCTGCGGTCGATTTCGGACGCCTGACGCGCGTCGTGGTGATCGCGCGGTGACCGGCCGCTCCCCGCAGGACATCGCTCGCACCCGCGCCTTTTGGCTCGCTAGCAAGCCGTCGGAAAGTGGGGCTCCGGCCTATGTCCTCGAGCCACCGAACGGCTGGGTGGTCGCCGGCGCGCTGGCTCTCGCGCTTGCACTGCAGACCGCGCTTGCGCCGTTCCTGGCCGTGCGCGGCGGCACCGTCTCGTTCGTCCTGCTCGTCGTCGCATGGTTCAGCGTCCGGACGGGCAGCATGCGCGGACTCGCCTTCGGCCTCGTCGCCGGTGCCTGCGAAGACGCACTCGCCGGGACGACGGGCGTCGCGTGGACCTTCGCGACGGGGCTCGCGGGAGCACTGGCCGGACGCCTGGCCCGCACGTGGCTCTCCGATACGAAGGTGATCCTCGTACCGGGCATCGCCGCCCTGACGATCGTGCGCTTCGCTTTCTTCACCGTGATCCTCCAAGCCGAAGTCCGCCCGCTTACGCTACCGTTCGAGCACGTTGTGGCCGTCGCGTGGCAGGCGCTGCTCGATGCCGCGGTCGCGCTCCTGGCGCTGGGGTTGCGCCCCGAACTCGTAACACGTGCGAACCGCCGCTGAAGCGCCGCGGCCTCTTCGGCGGGGCATGCCGAAGATCGTCACCTTCGCGATCGCCGTAAGCCTTGCGCTCGGGGCCCTCGTCGGTCGCCTCACGCAAGTTCAACTCATCGAAGGCGGGCGGTTTGCGGCAGCGGCCCGCGCCAACCAGATTCGGCGCATTCCCGTCGCCGCGCCGCGCGGCCGCATCTTCGACCGGCACGGCGTCGTTCTCGTGCGCAGCCGTCCGTCGTTCGTATGCGCGATGATTCCGTCGGACGTGCGCGACCCCGACGGCACGATGAACGAACTCGCCCGGGTTCTCCGCATCCCAGTCGACGTGCTTTGGCAGCGCTTGCTGCACCACCGTGGGATCAACTACAAGAGTTTCGACGAGGTGGCCGCGTACGAACCGTACGGCCCGATCGTCCTCGCGCACGATTTGACGACCACGCAGATGGCGCGGCTGGCCGAAGCGCAAGACGAACTGTCGGGCCTCGATCTCGAAGCACAGCCGGTCCGCGATTATCCCTATCACAAGCTCGGTTCGCATTTTTTCGGCTACGTCGGCGCGATCACCGAAGACGAATACGCGAGCCTGCGCAGCAAGGGTTACTCGCAAAACGACGTCATCGGTAAAGATGGCCTCGAGCAAGCCTACGATTCTTCTTTACGCGGGACGCCCGGCGGCGAGCAGATCGAGGTCAACGCGCAAGGCCAACTAGTGCGGCGTCTGGGCCCCGTTGCGCCGATTCCCGGCGACGGCTTGATCCTCTCGGTCGACTGGCGCTTACAGCAACTGGCTGAAGCGGCGCTGCGCGATCAGTTGCTCGCGACCGGCAAATTGCGCGGCCGGCGGCTCGGCGGCGCGGTCGTCGTTCTCGATCCGAGCGACGGCGGCATCCTCGCGATGGCTTCGTATCCCAACATCGATCCCAACGACTTCACGAACGGCATCAAGGAGTCAACCTACGCGCGCTACCTGAGCGACCCGCTGCACCCCATGTACGATCGCGCGATCGCCGCGGCCACGCCGACCGGTTCGACCTTCAAGATGGTCACCGGCAGCGGCGCCATCACGTCGCGGGTGATCGGAAAAGATCAAGTCCTGTATGATTCGGGAGCCTGGAACTGCCACGGCGTCACCTTCGTCGACATCGCGGCCGGAGGTCTGGGGACGACCGACTTCATCCATGCATTGGCCGCATCATCGGACGGCTATTTCTATCAGCTCGGTTACCGGCTGGGTCACGCGCGGCTGCGCTACTGGGCGCAGCAGTACGGCCTGGGTAAGGAGTTGGGCGTTGACATTCCCGGCGAATATCCGGGCAACTGGCCGACCAATGCATGGTCGATGAAAGTGTACGGCCTCCCCCTCGAACCGAGTGACGTTTGCCAACTCGGCATCGGGCAGGGCGCGATGCAGGCGACGCCGCTGCAGATGGCCGACATCACCGCCACCGTCGTCAACGGCGGAACGCTCTTTCGACCACACTTCGTCGCAGAAATCCGCAGTCCCGACGGCCACATCGTCAAACGCTTTCAGCACGAGATCTTACGCCATGTGCCCGTCAGTGCGGAAGCGCTACGCGAGGTGCGCGCCGGGATGAGTCAGGTCACGCAGCCGTGGGGCACGGCCTACGGCGAAGACGTACCCGGCGTACCGTACGGCGGCAAGACCGGCACCGCCGAAACCGACGGCGGCAGCGGCCCCAACACGACGTGGTTCGTCGCCTATGCGCCGGCGCAGCACCCCAAACTCGCGATGGCGGTTTTCATGGAACGCTCGGGCGGCTACGGCGCCAACACCGCCGCTCCGGTCGCGCGTGCCATCATCGCGGGATACTTTCACGTGAAACTGCCGCAGTGAAGAGCGCACCTGGCCGCGTGAACGCCACGCTTTGCAGACGCATGGATGCGTGAGCGCCCCCGCGGGACGCGCACGAGGTAGGTCGAACGGATACGCGTGAGCCCTCCCTACCGGGTCGCGACATCGGATGAGCGCCGTTACTATGCCAACGTACTGTATCCGTTGCAGGATCGCATTCTCGCGGTCGCCGGCGGGTATGGCGACGCGCTCGTTCTCACGGGAGGAACTGCGTTAGCGCGCTGTTATTTACAACACCGCTACTCCGACGACATCGATCTGTTCAGCGCGTCGCCGCACGCGGGTGAGCTTGGGCGCGATCTGATGAATGCCCTTGAGCGAGGGGGCCTTAAGGTCGAGGCGATCACGGCGAATCCAGGCTTCTTTCGCGCTTTCGTCGCGGATGAAAACGGTCGCATTCCCGTCGACGTCGCGGCCGATCAGCCACGGATTGAAGCAGCGCCCCTCTCCGATCTGGGTGTGCACGTCCACGCGTTGCGTGACATTGCAGCCAACAAGATCGGAGCATTCGAAAACCGTTCGGAGGCGAAAGATGCCGTGGATCTCTTCCACCTCGCGCGGCACTTCTCGTGGACGCAAATGTTTGCCGATGCCGAACACAAACGAGTGCCGATCGCGTACGAGGACTTGCAGCACTTTTTGGAACAGCCGCTGAGCGGCCGGGCGCTGTTGACTGAGCCGATCAACGAGGCGGATTTCGAGACGTTCGTGGCGACACTCCGCGACGAGATCGCAAAGGAGATCAAAAAAAAAGTCGCTGAGTACCGTGGCCGCGTGGCGGGACTCGTCGCAGATTTACTCTGGGATACGCCCGTGGAGTCCCGCACGATCAACGACGCCACGCGCCCCGTCCTGGCGCGCCGCGCTGAGCGCCTCTCTCTTCCCGCGCGCATGGCGCTGCTCGCTGCGCTCGCGGCTTAAACGCGGCAGCGATGTCGACGCTCTACGCCGAAACCCCGCGCATGATCGCGTATGAGATTCGGCCCTCGGCGGCCGCGCAGCGGTTGTCGGGGGAGGGGGCCTTCGAGATGCTGGCGCGGGCCCGCGAACTCGAAGCGCAGGGGCACGACGTCATTCATCTCGAGATCGGGGAGCCGGACTTCCAGACGCCGACGCACGTCAAACGTGCGGGCATCGGCGGCATCGAACGCAACGAAACGCACTACGCGCCGTCGGCCGGCATCCCCGAGTTGCGCGACGCGATCGCCGACTATGCGGCGCGCTTTCGCGGCATGGCAGCCTTTGCGCGCGAGAACGTCGTCGTTAGTCCGGGACTCAAGCCGCTGATTTGGAACGTGCTGTGCGCGCTCTTGAATCCCGGCGACGGCGTGATCTTCGCCGACCCCGCGTATCCGGCATACCATTCGTGCTCCCGCTATCTGCAAGCCCAGGCGACGCCCATTCCGCTGATTGAAGCGGCCGGCTTTCGGCTCGATCTCGATGTGCTGGCCGCCACAATAACTTCGCGCACGAAAGTCCTGATCCTGAACTCGCCGCACAATCCGACCGGCGGCGTCCTGACCCCGAGCGATCTCGAAACGATCGCGGAGCTCGCCCTCCGTCACGACGTCACCGTCGTTTCCGATGAAATCTACAGCCGCAATCTGTACGCCGGCGCGTTCACGTCGATCGCGGAATTCGACGGCATGCGAGATCGAACGATCATCCTCGACGGCTTCTCGAAAGCCTACGCAATGACGGGCTGGCGACTGGGCTACGGCGTGATGCCGGCGTCGATTGCGAGCGTCGTGGCGCTGGTCGGCCAGAACAACTATTCGTGCGTTGCGCCATTCGTGCAGAGCGCCGGCATCGAAGCGCTGCGCGGTCCCGACGACGACGTGCGGACGATGGTGGAGGAGTTTCGCGTGCGCCGGGATGCGCTTGTGAGTGGACTCAACAGCCTTCCCGGCATCACGTGCAAGGTTCCCGCGGGCGCCTTCTACGCGTTTCCCAACGTCAGCGCGATCACGCGCGACGACAAAAGGCTGGCGGGATTCATTCTCGATGAGGCCCACGTCGCGGCACTCGGCGGCTCGTCGTTCGGTCCGGCGGGACGCGGCTACATGCGCTTTTCATACGCGAACTCGCTCGACGCCTTCGCGCTTGCGGTTGAACGCATGCGTGAAGCGCTGCCCCGATTCGAGCGCGACGCGTGAACGGCCAAGAGAAACGCGGCGCTCATGGGGGTGACTCCGATGCGATTACGCGGGCCTTCGTGCGCAACGTCGTGCTGCCGTGGTGGACGGCCTCCGGACTACTCGATTGGTACTGGCACCGCCGCACACACATCGAACGCACCGCCGGCGCGCACGAGTCGATGACGCACCTTTTGATGGCGACCGAGGGCGGCGTCGCGGCGCTCGGACCGCTCATCTTCGAGACCAACGCCACGTTGATCGGCATCGTTACGGCCGCGGCCGTTGCACACGAAGCGACGGTCGTGTGGGACGTCGCCTATGCGAAATCGCGACGCAAGATCGGGCAATACGAACAACACACGCACAGCTTCATGGAAGTGCTCCCGTTCGTCACCGCCGCGTTTCTTGTGTTCATGTATCCGCGCGAAGCAGCAGACCTGGTGGGCCTCTCTCCCGACACACCGCGCCGCGGTCTGCGGCTCAAGCACGATCCGCGCCCGCTCCAAAGCGTAGCGGTGGTGGCAGCGTGCGGTCTTTTGGGCATCGCCCCGCATGTGGAAGAGTTCATCCGCTGCCTGCGCTTCGATCCGACACTCGCGCCGCAAGCAGGGCACGCCGAGCGACGACGCGGCGAGGAGGACAGCTAGACGCGCTGCGATGTCGAGCGAGCGGTAGCTGCCGATGTAGAGCGCCTCGTGCCGCTCTTTGTGTCCTACCTGCGCTTCTATAAGATGCCGGTCGATCACGTTCGGGCTACCCAATTTCTCGCCGAACGGATTGCGCGCGATGAGTCCGTCATCTTCATCGCTTACGAGGCCGAACGGGAAAAGCCCAATTCGGCCCTCGGATTCGTGCAGCTCTATCCGACCTTCGCATCACTCGATCAAAAGCGATTATGGATACTCGAAGATCTCTTCGTCGTTCCCGGGCGGCGCCGGGACGGTATCGGGACGATGCTGCTCGTGCGCGCCGAGGAACATGCGCGCGAAACGGGCGCCGTCCGTTTACGACTGGAGACGGCGCGCGATAATGTGACGGCGCAGCGGCTCTACGAAGCGGCGGGTTGGCAGCGCGACCAAACGTTCCACGTGTACACGCGCGAACTGTCGCCCGCGTCTTAGAGTCCTACACGCGCATCGCGCGCTTGACGTCGGCGAGCGTGGCGCTGGCGACTTCTCGGGCATGCTCGGCGCCGTCGGCGAGGATGCGGTCGACGTCGGTTGCGCCAATCGCGGCGCGCCGTTCGCGCACGGGCGACAAGAACGCGTTGAGGCGCTCGGCGAGTTGGCCCTTGCAATCCACGCAGCCTAAAGCACCGCTGCGGCAACCCTGGGCGACCATGGGTACGAGCGCGGGGTCGGCGATGTGATGCAGCGCATAGACGGGGCAGATTTCGGGACGGCCGGGATCGTGGCGCCGAATCTTGAGCGGATCGGTCACCATCGAGCGCACCTTCTTGGTCGTGGCGGCTGCGTCGTCCGCGAGATCGATCGTGTTGCCGTAGGACTTCGACATCTTGCGGTTGTCGAGCCCGGGCACGTCGGGGAAGTTGGACAGCGTGGCCTGCGGCTCGGTCAGCACGCGTCCATAGGTGTTGTTGAAGCGCCGCACGACTTCGCGTCCGAGTTCGAGGTGTGAGAGTTGATCTTTGCCGACGGGTACGGTATCACCGCGCATCACCGCAATGTCGACCAACTGCAAGAGCGGATAACCGAGAAACCCGTAGGTCGCAACCTCGGGACCCAGTGCATTGATTTGGTCCTTAAACGTCGGAACGCGCTGCAGCCATGCGACGGGCACCAGCATCGAAAGGAGCAGGTGCAGCTCGGAAATCTGCGGGACGTGCGATTGCACGTACAACGTCGAACGCGCGGGATCGACGCCGGCAGCGAGCCAACCGAGGACGACTTCGCGAACGTTGGCGGCGAGGTCGGCGGTGCGATCGTACGATGTGGTGAGCGCGTGGAGATCCGCGACTTCGTAGAACGTTTCGTTGTCGCGCGCGAACGTAATCCACTGCGAAAGCGCGCCGACCAGGTGCCCCAGATGCAACCGCCCCGTCGGCCGCATGCCTGAGACGATGCGCCTACCGCGCGGCGAGGCGCTCTCTTCGGGAAGCACGACGCGCGTTTAGTCGCCTATCCGCCTCACCCTTTCGCCGCCAATCAGTACGCGACGCGCATGCCGGCGCGTTCGTGCGCGCGCAGGATCTTTTCTCGCACGAAGGCACGCGCCTCGCGTACGGCAGCGCGCAGCGGCGCGCCGGCGGCTAGCGAGGCTGCGAGTGCGGCGGCAAGCAAACAGCCGGTGCCGCGCAACGTTGCCGCTACGCGGCGGCCCTCGTCAAAGCGTAGCGTTCCTTCGCGGTCGGCCAGGACGTCGACCGCCTCGCCGGTATGATGGCCGCCCTTGACGAGCGCCGCCTTACACCCAAGCGCCCGCAACCGCTGCGCCGCGGCTTCCATGTCGGCAAGCGATTCCACCGCGTGCTCGCACAGCGCCGCGGCTTCACTCAAGTTCGGGGTGAGGACATCGACGGCCGGCAGCAGCTTCGCTCGGATGACTGCCAGCATCGCTCCATCGACGAAGCACCCACCGCCGCTGGGCCCGAAGACCGGATCGTAGACGACCGGCACGGCGCTGGACGCCAGGCGAGAGGCGACGAGTTCGACCGTCGTTGCATCGAGCAACGCGCCCACCCGAAACGCCGCGATGTTCGCCGTTTGCAAGGCGTCGAACTGAGCAGAGACCAGTGCCGGCGTGATGGCAGCCGCGGCATGCACGCCGTTACGATCCTGTGCCGTGACACCGGCAACGATCCACACGTTGGCGGCTCCCAGCTCCGCGAGCGTCCGCAGGTCGAGGCCCAGACCCGCTGCGTTCCACGGATCGGTGCTTCCGATCGAACAGACGATCCTCACGGCGTCCGTGCGGGCCAGCGCCGCACGAGGTCGCGGGCCGCTGCAGCGGGGTCGCGGGCGTACGCCAGCGCCGAAATGACCGCAGCCATCGCGGCGCCCGTCGCGGCTACGGCAGCGATGTTCGCCCCGTCGATGCCGCCCACGGCGACGACGGGCAAAGAGGTCACGGCGACGACGCCGCGCAGTCCGGCCGCTCCGATCGGCGTGCCCGCATCCGCCTTTGAAGAGGTGGCCGCGAACGGTCCCGTGCCGACGTAATCGGCACCGGCCGCTTCGGCTGCACGCGCCTCCTCCGGCGTGCCGCAGGAGATTCCAAAAAGCCGCTCTCCCAAAGCGGCGCGCAATTCAGCGAGGTCGCGGCCAGCCAGGTCTTCTTGACCGGCATGCCAACCGTCAGCTCGTAAGGCGGCTTCGAGATCATCATTCACAAGCAGGCGTGCACCCCGGGCATGCGCGCACCGGCATAACGCTTCCAGGACGAGCCGGTCCACCCCGGCCTTGGCGCGATACTGGAGCACGCGGATTCCCGCGCCGACGAGTGCGTCGGCAAAGACCACGGCGTCCGAGACTGCATCGACGTCCACGATCCCGTAAATGCCGCGTAGCTGTGGCCCGGCACGGCTCTCCGCTCCCTCGCGGTAGCCGGGCCCTACGTAGCCGGCATGCATCGCGTTCGCTCAGAGCCATGGCAGCGCTGGAGTGCCCGGGCGACCGCAACGGCCGACAAACGCGGCACGAAATAGCGCGGCAACGCGATCTCGAACGGTTGGCCGCCACCATCGACCAGCACCGGGCCGAAGCTGAAGTCGAGCGACGTGGCGACGAACCGCCCCGGCGTGACGAACGTCATCAGCCCGGTGTACTGCGCGTCGGGCGGAAGCCGCAATCCCGTATAGAGCGTCGGGTCGGTGAGGCTCGGCAAGCGCGTCGCCAGCGGCGTATAGGGCTTGCCGTCCTGGTCTCGCAGCACGCTACGCCCGTACGGCAATACCGTGACTGCGCGCGGCCCCGTGTTCGCGAAGGTGAGGATCGTCTCGAGCCGCCCGGTAAAGAACGAGAGCTTGCGCACGACGACGCGGAGCCCGGCCGAGTGGCCCGACACGCCGGCGGGCGCAAACGCTCGCCATGGGTGATACGGGTCTTTGATTCGCAACGGCGCCGTCACGCCGTACGGCACGGTCATGTCGGCCTTGACGAGCGCGTGCTGAGCGTGGTCGTAAAACGACACGCGTTCGCGCACCAGGGCGACCGCGCCGAGCGGCGGCCGGCGGGTGCTGCCGATGATGCGGAAGCGTACGACATCGAGTCGGTCCGCCTGGAACACTGAAGAAAAGTTGGCGACTGATTGAAAATAGCGCTGCTCCGGCGCTTCCAGGAGATCGAAGGCGACCGCATACCGATGGGCGGCGATCGCGCCGACGTAGCGGGTGACGAGCGCGCTCTCCGCCGGCTTAAGCCCGGCCTGGGTCGCCACGCCGCTCACCGCGATGCCGCACGCGAGCGCACCGGCCGCTACGAGGAGGCGCCCCGCTCTCACGGGCGGCCGTCAACGATGGTGTCGATGATGCGCGTTAGGTCGGCCGAGTCGACGTAGCGAATCTCGAGCCGGCCGCCCCGTCCACCCGGGACGACGGCAACCGGCGCACCGAGGGCGAAGCGCAGGCGGCTCTCAACGGCCTCCAAGTCGGGCGACTTGGCGCGCACGTGTTCGGGCAGGCGCGGTTTGCGTCGCTGCGCTAAGCGCTCGACGTCGCGCACCGTCAGGCCGTCGCGCTCGATGCGCTCAGCCACCCGGTGCCGCTCACTTTCTTCGATGCCGAGCAACGCCCGCGCGTGCCCCACGGTCAGAACGCCGGCGCGCAGCTTCGCCTTGAGCGGATCCGACAGAGTCAACAGCCGCAGGGCATTGGCGATGGTCGGACGACCCTTCCCAATGCGCTCGGCGACACGCTCCTGCGTAAAGCGGTACTCGTCGATGAGATGCTGGAAGCCCATGGCTTCTTCGAGCGGGTCGAGGTTCTGGCGCTGCAGGTTTTCGACGATGGCGACTTCGAGGCTGGCTCGGTCGTCCGCTTCTCGCACGATGGCCGGAATGGTGGCGAGTTGGGCAGCGGCGGCCGCGCGCCAGCGCCGCTCGCCCGCGATCAGCTCGAATTCGGCGTCGCCCGACGGTTCCGGTAGGGGGCGGACAATGATCGGTACGAGGACGCCCAGCTCGCGAATCGAGGTTTGGAGTTCGGCCAGCGCCGCGGGGTCGAAGTTTCGACGGGGCTGCTGAGGATTGGGACGGATGCCGGCGACGCTGACTTCGCGCAGCCCGGGGCGCGCTGCCGCCGGCTGCCCGAGCAGGGAGTCGAGGCCCCGCCCGAGGCCGCGCTTCGGCCCGCTCACGCGCCGGCCAGCTCCCTGGCAAGGGCAAGGTACGCCTGCGCACCGCGGCTCTTGATGTCGAACAAGGCCACCGGCTTGCCGTATGAGGGGGCCTCGGACAGGCGAATATTGCGCGGAATCTGGGTCCGGAACACCTGGCTCGGGAAATGCGCCATCACTTCGTCGAGGACTTCCACGGCCAATCGCGTGCGCCCGTCGAACATCGTCACCAAGACGCCGGCGATGCGCAGGTGCGGATTGAGCGCCTCGCGCACCCGCGTGACGACGTTGGTCAGTTGGGAGAGACCTTCGAGCGCGTAGTACTCGGCCTGAACCGGGATCAAGACTTCATCGGCGGCCGTCAGGGCATTGAGCGTCAAGAGTCCGAGCGACGGCGGGCAGTCGATCAGAATGTAGTCGTATGAGCCCCGGGCCGCCGTCAGGGTGCGCTTCAAGCGCGTCTCGCGGGCCAGCGCCGAGACGAGTTCGATCTCTGCGCCGGCGAGCCCGACCGTTGCCGGGACGACGGCGAGTTGCGGAAGCGCCGTCGGCAGCAGTACGTCGTCGAGGGCCGCATCTTCGAGCAGCAACGCATACACGTCGCGCTCGATCTTCTTTTTGTCGATTCCTAGGCCGCTGGTCGTATTGCCCTGGGGGTCGATATCAATCAGCAGGACACGGCGGCCCAGCATGGCGAGCGAGGCCCCAAGGTTGACGGCGGTCGTACTTTTGCCGACGCCCCCCTTCTGGTTGACGATCGCGATCGTTCGGCAGGCCGCTTGGGCGTTCACGCGGGCAGCCCGCCCGGCACGGCGGCTTGCTCCGTTCCGATCCGAAGCCCGTAGCGTTGCTTCATCGCTTCATAGCGCGCGTATGAGTGAGCGTCGATCGCCGGCCACGGAGCGGCGTCCAAGAGCGGCACGAGAATGTTGCGCAAAGCATCACCGCGGATCATGAGTTGGTAGAAGCGGCGCGGGCCGTATTCGTACGGGCCGTATAAACGGGCCCCCGGCAAGCGCTGGAATGCCCATTCCAGCAGGGGGAGGTGGCGAACGTGCATCTTCAGCGTGATGTGAGGCTGCTTACGGTCGCCGCCGAAGTGACCTTGTGCGATCAAAAGGCCGAGCAAGAGGCCGAAATCGAAATCGGCGACCGTCATTGCCACGCCGTTGGTTGTTTCACCGAATGGTTCCTTGTGGAACCGGCTCGGTTAGGGCGTCTTCTGCGAGGGTTAAAAGTGTCTGGTGCTCGTTTAACATAGGTTCGGCGGTTACGCGCTCAAGCAGCGCGTGCAACACCTGGCCGACGACGGGGCCGCCGCGGGAGCCCGACGGGAGGCGTCCCGCGCGTACGGCGATCTCGATGACATCGTTGCCCGTGATCTCAAGGTCGCCCACGCTCAACGCGGGCGAGTGCGCCAGTAGCGCGCGGACGCGTGCCTCAAAATGCTCGTTTTCATCGGACCGCCTGGGCAGCCCGCTGCCGACGATGTCCGCATGTCGCAGGCCGAACTGCCTGGCTATGTTGGCGGGATCAACTCGGCGAATAAATTTCCGAATGGCCGCATCACTCAGCTCGGGGCCGACGGCATACATGTGATTGCGCACCAGCCGCGCCACGGTGTCCCGCTGGTCATGTGAGAAGCGCAAACGCTGCAGGGCTGTGGCTGTCATTTCTTCTCCGACGTACTCGTGGCCGTAAAAATGAGACCCATCCTTAACTCGCGGCTTGCCAACGTCGTGTAGGAGCGCCGCCAAGCGCAGTTCGAGGTCCCCGACCGGCGTTGCGTCGAGCGTCGCGAGGCCGTGTTGATACACGTCATACGCATGGAACTCGTTCTGGGTGACGTCGACGCCCTCGAGTAGCTCGGGCAACAGATGGGCCAGAACCCCGCTATGGCGCAGCAGCTCGAGGCCGACCGACGGCGTCTCAGCGGTAAGCAGTTTTATCAGCTCGTCACGGATACGCTCGGGCGACACGGTCGCGGCCAGCGGGGCCGCCGCTTGCATCGCCACAAAGCTGCGTTCGCTCAGTGAAAAGCGGAAGCGCGCCGCGAACTGAGCGGCCCGCAGCATGCGGAGCGCGTCTTCCACGAAGGCTCTGTCCTTCAGGATGTCGATGCGGCGTGCCCGGATGTCCGCGACGCCGCCGTACGGATCGACCACGTCACCGGATTGAACGGAACGGGCCAGCATGTTCATCCGAAAGTCGCGGCGGGCTAAGTCGTCTTCGAGGGATATGTCGGCTCCCGCCTCGACGACGAAATCGCGATGGCCCGTTCCCGTTGATTGCTCCCGCCGCGGGACGGCTACGTCCACGACGACGTCGCCGAGTGTTACCTTCACGACCGCAAAGGAGGCGCCGACGATGCTGGTACGCCCGGCGCGGCTCAGGCGCTCGGCGAGATCCTCGAGTTCCAATCCCACGACGATGTAGTCAAGGTCCTTCGCGGGCCGAATGACGCCGTCGAGGGCCGTCCGCTGTTCATCCCGCACTCGACCGCCGACGGCGAAGAGCCCCTCGGGCGGCAGAACGGCCAACAGGGCAGCGTCGGCCTCGGCCGCAGGGTCAGCCAAGCCGAACGGTGCCTAGGGGCCGCTTGGCCGGCACGCCGGAACGGCGCGGGAAGCGGGACGAAGTCGTCGCCGTTTTGCGGACCAGCACGATGCGGCGTTGGTCGGGTAGAGTCGCCGTGCGGGAGTCGCCGATGATCTCGGCGCCCAGGAGCGAGGCCGCATGCGCCCCGGCCCGCCATTCGTCGTCCTCCATGCGAGCACGTTGTAAGGCCGCAATGCCGCCCAGCGCAAGAAATGGGACCGTAAGTTCGAGGACGGTCGAGAAGCTGCCGATCGCGCGCGCCGTGGCGGAACAAAAGCGTTCCCGCAAGTCCGGGCGGTGGGCCGTCTCCTCGGCTCGTCCGATGACGACGCTGAGGGGAAGGGCCAGTTCTGCCGCGCTCGCTTCCAAAAAGTGCGCTTTTTTCGCCACGGCTTCGATCGCGGTCACGGCGTAGCCCGTCGCGATGGCGAGCGGGATGGCGGGGAAACCACCGCCGCTCCCGATATCGACCAGCGGATCCCGGACGTACGCCATGAGCGTCAGCGAGTCACACAGGTGTTCCTCGACCGCCTCCGCCGAGCGGGCAGCCGTCAGATTGAGCGAGGCATTGCGTTCGAGCAACAACGCTGCAAAACGATCGAGGCGACGCCGCGTCTGGGGGTCAATATCTTCGAATCGTCCGGCCGCCGCTTTCACGCCGGCACGGGCGGCTGGGCCGGTGCGGATCCATGCGAGCCGCGCGCCTGCCCTGCGGCACCTGAAAGTGAGCGACGATTGCGCAGCGCGACCGCCAGGATGGCGACATCCGCTGGAGCGACGCCGGCGATGCGGCCGGCGGCGCCAAGCGAGCGCGGCCGAAAGCGGATAAACTTTTCGCGCGCTTCGCGCGAGAGCGCCGCTACGTGCTCGAAGGGATAGTCGGCGGGGACCATCGTGGCTTCCGCGCGCAGCGCTCGCGCCACGGCGCGTTCTTGGCGCCGCACGTAGCCCGCCAGCTTTATCTCGATCGCGGCCCGTTCGAGCGTCGCTGCATCGGCGTCGAGGGCCGCAGCGACGTCGGCCGCCTGGCACTCGGGGCGGCGCAGGGCCTCGGCAACCGTGGTTGGTCCCGCGGATACGTGGCCGCCCCAGCGCGTCGCCTCCGCCGCCGCGAGCGTCCGCTCCAGCCGAGCGCGCCGCTCGCGGAACGCGTCGAACGCTCCCTCCGAGAGCAAGCCGACGGCATGACCAAGCGGCGATAGCCGCAAATCCGCGTTATCGTGCCGCAGCAGCACCCGGTGTTCGGCGCGGGAGCTCAGCATGCGGTACGGCTCGTCGATCCCCCGCGTGATGAGATCATCGACGAGCACGCCGATGTACGCTTGGGACCGCGTCACAACGACCGGCTCCTCGCCCCGCGCAGCGCGCGCAGCATTGATACCGGCGATCAAGCCTTGCGCTGCGGCTTCTTCGTATCCCGAGGTGCCGTTGAGCTGTCCACAATGGTACAGTCCGCCGACCCGATACGTTTCGAGCGACGCCCGCAACTCGGTCGGCGCAACGAAATCATATTCGACCGCATACCCCGCCCGCAGCATCTCGGCTTCCGCAAAACCGGGCAAGGTGCGTAGCATCGCGAGTTGGACGTCGGCGGGCAACGATGTCGAAAATCCGCCGACGTACAGCGAATCGCTCGTCCAGCTTTCCGGTTCGACGAAGATCAGGTGCGCCGCGTTGTGCGAAAACTTAATGACTTTATCTTCTATCGATGGGCAGTATCGTGGTCCGATGCCGCGGATCAAATCGAGCCCGTAGAGCGGCGAGCGATGCAGGTTGTCGCGCACGAGCGCATGGGTCGCCGCGTTCGTCGACACGACGTGACACGGCAGTTGCGGCCCGGCGAAGCGCGGTTCACTCGTGTACGAAAACATCAATGGGACGTCGCTCGGCGGCTGCACCCGCATGCAGCCATAGTCGACGCTTTGGGCATTCACCCGCGGCGGCGTACCGGTCTTCAAACGCGCCGTCGAAAAACCGATGCGCCGTAAGGTCGCGGCCAACGCAAGCGCGGGCGGCTCACCGAGCCGGCCTGCCGCTTCGCTGTGCTCGCCTCGGAAAATCTTGCCGCCCAAAAACGTCCCGGTGGCCAAAACGACGCGCTGCGCGCGGAACGTGCGACCGTCCGCCGTTACGACTCCACGGACGGCGCCGTTCTCGATAACGATGTCGTCGACCAGCGCTGCCATGATCGTTAAGTACCGTAACGAATGTAGCAGAGACGTCGCCGCGCGCACGTAGCTGGGCTTGTCAGCCTGCGCGCGCAGCGCCCGTACGGCCGGGCCCTTCGTTTCGTTGAGGAAGCGCACGTGCAACGAACACGCATCGATCAAGCGGCCCATCGCGCCGCCGAGCGCATCGATCTCGCGCACGAGCTGGCCCTTCGCGCTGCCGCCGATGGACGGATTACAGGCTAAGGTGCAGATGCGCTCGGGATCGCCGCTGATCAGAAGCGTTTCCACGCCCATGCCGGCAGCCGCGTGCGCCGCCTCCAGCCCGGCATGGCCGCCGCCGACCACGATCACCGCCGCATCGTCCGCCCGAGCCTTTACCACGATAACCCGAAGTTTGTCGACCTTGTTCCGACTCCCACTGCGGCTGCGGTGCTACTTGCCGATGCAAAAGCGAGCGAAAACGGCATCGAGCACCGCCTCATCCGCATCCCGTCCGCTCAGCGCGCCGAGGGACGCGTGGGCCGCGGCGACATCGGAGGCGACCAGATCGATCGGCGCTTGCGCGTCGAGCGTCTCTCGGGCGGCTCCGAGCGCGCGGCGCGCTTCGAGAACGGCATCAGCTTGTCGCGCCGTGCCGAGGTGCGGCCGCGCCAGATCGACGCAGCCGTCGCCGAGCCGCTCGCGCAGAGCAATGCGGACCGCCTCGAGCGAGTCGCGCTCGTGCGCACAGCCGAGCAGCGCACGTTCTTCGGGCGATTCACGCTGTTCGTAGCCGATGCGCCCCACATCGCACTTGTTGAAGTACACCAGCCGTTCGCGTTCGCGCGTGCGGCGCAGGACATCACGTGCCGCCGGATCGAGCGGCCCGGAGGCATCGACGACCACCAGCACTAGGCTCGCCGCCGACAACGCTGCTTCGCTGCGCGCGACGCCCGCCGCCTCGAGAGCGTCGGCGCTTGGCCGCAGCCCGGCCGTATCGATCAGCCGCGCCACGCCTCCGTCGCCCAGGGCCACGCTCTCTTCAACCGTATCCCGCGTCGTGCCGGCGAGGTCCGAAACCAGGACCCGCTCGGTGGCGAGCAAGCCGTTGAACAACGACGACTTGCCTGCGTTCGGGGGCCCGACGATCGCCACCGCGGCCCCTTCCCGCACGAGACGGCCGCGCTCCCACGTGCACCCCAGGTCCGCGAGGCCCGCATCCACCGCGTGCACGCGCGCGGTGAGGTCCGCCGCGTCAGGTGCCGCCACCTCGTCGGGAAAGTCGAGCGCGGCGGTCAGCTCCTCGAGGATCGTACTGAGCTGGAAGCGTAGGCGCTCGACCTCGGCCACGAGGCCCCCCGCCAAGCGCGCGGAAGCCGCCCGGGCGGCGGTACGATGTTCGGCGGCGATCAGGTCAGCGACGGCCTCCGCGGCGCACAAATCGATTTTTCCCGACTCATACGCGCGCCGCGTAAACTCGCCCGCTTGGGCGGCCCGCGCTCCAGCTGCGAGGACAGCCAGCAAGGCATCGCGCGCGACCGCGGTTGAGCCATGCACGTGGAGTTCGAGCACGTCCTCGCCCGTATAGCTATGCGGCGCCGGGAAGAACAGGGCGAGCCCGTGGTCGATCGCCGACCCATCGCTGCCGATCACGGCGCGCCGCTCGGCACGTCGCGGCCGAAGCGGACGGCCCGGGCACAGCGCCAGCGCAATGTCCCGCACGAGCGGTCCGCTGACGCGTACGATCGCAATCGCGCCCCGTCCCGGTGGCGTCGCGATGGCCGCGATCGTGTCGCCGCCCATGGATGCGCTGTCCGTTACCGCGGGATGACGACTAAGTGGCGTTCCGGCTCGACGCCGCTGGATTCGGTCTTGACGTACGGGTTGTCGGCTAAGGCCAAGTGGATCACTTTGCGTTCGGACGGCAGCATCGGATCGAGCGGGATCGGCCGCTTTTCGCGAATCGCGCGCTCGAGGGTCTGCAGGGCGAGGCCCTTCAACATGTCCGCGCGCCGCGCGCGATAACCCTCGGCATCGATCGTGAAGTACTGCCGGTCCTTTTTGACCCCGGCATTGATCATGTTGTTGAAGATCAAATTCAGCGCTTCGAGCGTGTGTCCGTGACGGCCGATGAGATTGGCCAGGTCGGGACCGTCCACTTCGAGGTACTCGCCTTCGCTGCGCGCGTAGTACCGGACCCGCGCTCCGCTGACGCCGAGCTTCTCGAGGATGACCTCGAGCAGCTCGCGTGCCGGGCGAACCGCTTCAGGCTCCGGCTGCGCGCTCGGGCGGGGCCGCGGCGGGCCGCTGGCCGGCGGCCGCGAGCGCGGCGCGGGGCCGCGGCCGCCGCCCTGCGGCGCGCGAGGGCGCCCACCGCGCCGGCGCTGTCCGAATTCGCGCGGGCCCTCGCCCGCAGGACGCTGATCATCATCCATGACGTGTTCTCCTAGCGCCGTGAGCGACGGCGTCGAGCCGCGCGTGAGCCACCGGCGGCCTTGGGGGTTGCTGCGGCGGCGGCCCGCGGCGACGCCGGAAGCGCGGCCGCCGTGGCCGTAACCGGGCCGCCGGCCACGGGGCTGCCGCCTCGTCCCGGGCCGCCGTTGCTGCCGCCGCCCGGGCTGCTCGCGCCCGAGCCCGCGGCCGCAGCTGTGCGCGGATACCGGCGCATCAAATAGAGCTGCTGCGCCATGGTAAAGACGTTGAATGAAAGCCAGTAAATGATCAGCGCCGACGGCCAGGCGAATTTGAAGCCCATGTAGCCGACCATCGCCGGCGAGATGAACGACATGATGCGCTGCTGCTGAGCTTGCTGTTCGTCGAGTGCCGGGCTTGTGAACCGTACGCTGAAATACATCGAGATGATGTAGAAGACGAGCAGCGCATAATCGGGCATTGCGAGGTTCGCGGCTAGGATGTGGTGCGGTGAAGAGAGCGCGATCGGACTGCCGATCCACAGCCACTTTTGGCTTGAAAAGAGCGCGCGGTCGCCGTTGATGGCGGCATACAAACTGAAGAGAATCGGCATCTGCAGCAGCAGCGGCAGACAACCGGCGAGCGGATTGGCGCCGGTCTCTTTGTAGAGCGCCATTGTTTCCGCGTTCAGCTTTTCTTTGTCGTTCTTGTGCTTTTGCTGCAGCGCTTTGATGCGCGGCTGCAACTGCTGCGTCTTGAGCATGCTCCGGTACTGCATCGTATTGAGCGGCCAGAAGAACCCTTTGACGATCAGCGCCAGGATGATCAAGGTCCAGCCGTAGTTATGAACGACGCCGTAGATCGCGCCGAGCACGCCGTGAAGCGCATTGACGATCGGTTGCAGCACGTTGACGAACGCGAGGAGCATCAGGAGTGCGGACTCCACAGGACAGCCTTTCTCGGCGACCGGCGCGCTCGCGCCGGTCGCGGTGGCCGGCGCGCGAGCACAGCGCTCGCCCGGCCGTTACGGGACGAAGTCGACGCCCCCCGCATTCCAAGGGTTGCAGCGGACGACCCGCCGCGCGGCGAGGGCGACTCCGCGCAAGGGCCCGTATTTCAACACCGCCTCCTTGGCATACTGCGAACACGACGGATAGTAACGGCAGTGCGAACCCAGCAGCGGTGAGACGAGCCACTGATAGAGCACGATCGGCGCGATGAGGAGCCGCCGAATCATTGGTCCTCGGGCACGGCCAGTCGAGCCAGCACCGCGTTCACGTCGTCCACCAGTCCCGCGTACGGGTGCCCGGCCGCTCCGGGACGAGCGACGAAGACGATGCGCGCCGGGACAGCCAACGCGGGCCGGCTGTCGAGGACCCCTTTTATGCGCCGCCGCACGCGATTGCGGACGACCGCCCCGCCGACCGCCTTCGTCACCGTGACCGCAATGCGACTCGGCCCCCCGGCTTGCGCCGCGGCATAGCCCACGACGGTGCGGCCGCCGGCGGACCGCCCCCGGCGTCGCACGTACGCGATCTCTCGCGCATGCCGCAGCGGCCGATACCACCGCACTACATCCGACTCGGGCTTTGCCCGACCTCCACCCCGTCCATACTAGACCGTCAGGCGTTTGCGGCCTTTTTTGCGGCGCGCAGCCAGGACCTTGCGCCCGTTCTTGGTGCTCATGCGCTCGAGAAAGCCGTGAACTCGCTTGCGGCGCCGGTTGTGCGGCTGGAACGTGCGCTTCATAAGGACGCGTTAACCCCCGAAAAGGCGATTATAGCGAGCCGCCGCGACCCTCGTCAACCGACGGCGCCTTTCTTGCGAAAGTTTCCCGCCTGTCCACACCTGTTCACAACATTGTGGAGAGCGCAGCGGTCGTGCTCGAGCAAAGGGCCGAGGCATACCCGTTTGCGTCGTCGCCACGCTTGTGGACGAGGGTCGTTACGCGAGCGCAAACGGTCTAAACGCGGGGTCCCTAACGCACCGGGCAGGTTGTGGATAAGTGGATAAGTTCGTGGAAAACGCGCGAAGGATTGCTCGCACGCTGCTCCAACTTGGGGGCCTCGTTCTCAGGGCTGCTGCAGATGTCCGGCGAGGTCGCCGCTCTCGTTAAGCGATTCTTAAGGCGGTTAAGCATATGGGTTCAGTAGTCGAGCAAATCGGCGTTTCGAACGAACTGTGGGCGGCGGCGCTCGGAGCTTTGGAACCGCGCTATACCAAGCCGACCTTCGAAATGTGGCTCAAACCGATGCGGGTCATCGAGATGAACGAAAACCGGATCGTTCTGTCGGTCCAGTCCCCGTTCGCGCGCGATTGGGTCGAGAACCGGCTGCGCGCCGACATCGCCGAGGTATTGCTCGATCTGCTGGGCGCAGCGATCGACCTCCAGTTCGTCGTCGTGGCCGGCGCGGCGGAAGGCGACGAGCCGGCGCCGCCCCCGGAGGTTGGCGTAGCCGCCGTGGTCAGCGAAGAGCTACGCCGCGGTAATCTCAACCCGCGCTACCGTTTCGAAGAGTTCGTCGTCGGCAATTCCAATCGTTTCGCCCACGCCGCCTCCCAGGCGGTCGCCGAGGCGCCCGCACAGGCCTATAACCCGCTTTTCCTCTACGGCGGGGTGGGCTTGGGAAAAACGCACCTCATGCATGCGATCGGCCACCGCGTGCTGGCCGGCAATCCCGGCGCCAACATCGTCTACGTCTCGAGCGAAAAGTTCACGAACGACTTCATCGGCTCCGTACAAAAGAATCAAGGTGCGGAGTTCCGCGAAAAGTACCGCGCCGTCGACGTTCTGCTCATCGACGACATCCAATTCATCGAAGGCAAGGAAGGCACTCAGGAAGAGTTTTTCCACACCTTCAACGCCTTGCACGAAGCGCAAAAGCAACTGGTGATTTCGAGCGATCGGCCGCCCAAAGAGATCCAGACGCTCGAGTCCCGGCTGCGCTCGCGGTTCGAGTGGGGCCTGCTCACCGACATTCAGCCGCCCGATCTGGAAACACGCGAAGCCATCCTGCGCAAGAAAGCGGAATCCGAAAAGATTCCCGTGCCCGACGACGTCACGTCCTTCATCGCCAAGGTCATTCCGTCCAACATCCGGGAGCTCGAGGGTGCCTTGATTCGCGTCGTTGCCTACGCGTCGCTCACAAAATCCGCGATTACCGCCGAGCTTGCGGCCGACGTTCTCAAGAACGTCGTCGGTTCTGCTCCGGCGCGCCGCATAACGATCGCTTCGATCAAAGAACGCGTCGCCAAAGCGCACGGTCTGACGGTCAAGGAAATGGACCACCAGCGCCGCGATCAGCGCTTGGCCGCCCCGCGCCAGATCGCCATGTACTTAGCGACTGAACTAACCGATAATTCACTCCCTCAAATCGCGCGCGAGTTCATGAAAAAAGATCATACGACGATCATGTACGCACGCGACAAGGTCAAAGCCCAGATGGCGATCGACGAAGTCTACCGCAACAAAGTTCGCTCTCTGATGGCGCTCTGTCAGAGCGATTGAACCTGTGGGGCGCCCGTACAGGGCGTGTGCGCGTACGTGGATAATCTGGCAGACGCGCCAACGGCACTGAAAATGTGGAGAACCGCGTGGTCTCCATGCACACATTGTTCGGCGCAGAGCGGCATACGAGGCCGCCCTTTGTGGGGTTTTTCGCAGTCTACACCGCCCTACTACTAGGACTACGACTCTTTCTTTATTCTCAAGAACGGAGCGGCCGGAAGCCCGGAGTGGATACGTGAAGTTTCGTTGCAACACCAAGGACATCGCGACCGCCGTGGGCGCCGCCAGCAAAGTCGTCAACGCGCATACGACGGTCCCCATCCTCTCCAACGTCCTGTTGACGGCCGATAATGACGTCATCCGCGTACGCGCAACGGATCTCGAGTTGACGCTGGAACAAGCGTTTCCGGCGGAGATCGGCGATCCGGGCAGCGTGACCGTTCCGGCCAAGCTCTTCAGTGGGTACCTGGGAAATCTGCCGCCGGGAACGCTCGAACTGAGCGGCACCCCGACGCGCGCGAGCGTCAAGTGGGAGCGCTCCAATTACGATTTCCATGCTCTGCCGGCCGACGAATATCCGCCGCTGCCGTCTTCGCAAAAAGGCACGTCGTTCGCCATCGATGCAAAGCGCTTTCGAGAGGGTGTCGCGGCGACGATCTTCGCGGCGTCGAGCGAAGAAGCGCGCGGCGCCGTGTTGATGGGAACGCTCTTGGAGCTGGCCGGCGATCGGCTGACGATGGTTGCGACCGACGGCTATCGGCTTGCCAAGTGGGAAACGACCCTGGCGCGTCCCCTCGAGAGCGAGACGGCGGTCAAATTCATCGTTCCGTCGCGGGCACTCGCCGAAGCGGCGCGTAACCTCGGTGGCACCGAACTGGTCGAGGTCACGGCGCTCGGCCCGTCGGGGAACCAACTCTCCTTTGCGACTGCGAACGCATCGATCGTCGTCCGGCTCGTCGACGGCCAATATCCCAACTACGGTCAAGTGATTCCGGCCCAGTTCGATCGCTCGCTGCGCATCAACACGAGCGCTCTGATTGCCGGTTTACGCCGCGCGGAACTCGTCGCCGGCGACCGCGCGAGCATGGTGAAGATCAACGTCGCAAACCAACAGTTGATCATCACGGCCAACTCCGACACGACCGGTAATGCCTACGAGGAACTGGAGATCGAGCAGAGTGGCGAAGACCTGACGATTGCCTTCAATGCCCGCTATCTCGTCGAAATTCTCAACCACATCGACGCGCCGCAAATTCTCATGGAGTTTCTGGGGCCCCTGTCGCCCGCGGCAATTCGTCCCGGCGACGATGCCGAAGGCGTCGCGCAAATGTACGTGCTGATGCCGCTGCGGCAATAGCGTTCTGCTGCTGGAGACGCTCTCGCTCGCCAACGTGCGCAACTATGCTGCGCTGGACTTTGAGCCGGCGGCGGGACTCAACGTTTTCGTCGGCGCCAATGCGCAGGGCAAGAGCAATCTGCTCGAAGCAATCGCGTTGCTGGGAACCGGGAAATCGTTTCGCACCGCGCGTGAAGGCGAAGTGGTGCGCGAGGGACTGCCGAGCGCTTCGATTTCGGGGCAGGCCCACGTGGCCGCCGGAAGCGTGCGCCTATCGTGCAGCTTGAGCGTAACGGGGGGCACGTTGCGTAAAGTGTACGCCATCAACGGCCGCAAGGTGCGGTATGCGTCCTACCTGGGGCGTGTTCGCGTCGTGACGTTCGTGCCCGCGCACCTGACGTTGCTGACGGGGCCGCCGGCCTTGCGGCGTTCGCTGCTCAATGCGGCGCTCGCTCAGGAGAACCCGCACTATTATGCGGCGCTCGCAACGTACGCGAAATTCCTAGCGCAGAAGAACGCTCTGCTGCGCGGGGCGCAGCCCATCGACGAGACCTTGCTCACGACGTACGACGAGCGGCTGGTAGCCGAAGGCACGGCGCTCATCTTAGCCCGCCGAGCGTTCGTCGCTGCGCTGGCAGAACGAGCGCGTGCCGTTCACCGCTCATGGGTCGGCGAGGCGGAAGGGACGCTCGAACTCGCCTACGGCGGCGACGTGCCCTGTGACGTGCCGACCGAGGACGGCGTCGCGGCGGCGTTCCTGGCGCGCCTAGCCGCCAAGCGCATTGCCGAGCGTGCCCGCGGGACGGCGCTGGTCGGGCCGCACCGCGACGATCTCGTCTTCCGCTTGAGTGACCGGCCGCTCGGCGCGTTCGGTTCGCAGGGACAACAGCGCACCGCCGTGCTGGCTCTCAAGGTGGCTGAATACGGGGTCGCCGAGGCGCGCTCGGGTGAGGCGCCGCTGCTGCTGCTCGACGACGTTCTCTCGGAACTCGACCCGCAGCGCCAACGTGCTTTTTTGCAGGAAATCGGCGCCTTCGAGCAAGCGTTCGTGACGACGGCGCATCCTATTGACGTACCCGCTGCCGCGACGTACCGCGTCGACGGCGCCCAACTCGAGCGCCTCGCCTCATGAGCCTGCGTCCGTTGCGCGCCGCCCTCGAGGGCTGGTCGCCTACGCCCGGAAACGTCGGTGAGCCACTGTCGGCGATCGCTGCGGCCTGGCCCGAGATCGTCGGCGCGAAGGTGGCCGAGCAGTGCACCCCCGTCGAGATGCGAGCAGGCGCCCTCTTCATCGCGACGCGCTCGAGCGCGTGGAGCCAGCAACTGCAGCTACTCTCGACGACCATCCTCGCCGGCGTGAATCGGCTCGCCCCCGATGCCTCCGTGACGCGGCTGATGTTTCGCCTGGGACGCTTTCGGGAAGCCGAACGGCGCGCGGTCGGCCGCGCTGCCAAGCCGCCGGCCCGGCGGGTGGAGGCGGCGCCGGAACCCGCGGCCGATGCCTGGGATGCACTCGAGCGTGTGCGTCGTCGGTTGGGTCGCTTGCGGCATGCGACACGAGCGCAGTGCCGGGATTGCGGCGTAGCGCTCAGCCCGGGAACCGCAGCGCGCTGCGCGCCGTGCGCGAGCGCCGTGCTGAGTGCGCGCTCGCTCGCAACGCAGCGGATCCTTTACGCGACGCCCTGGCTCGACTATGCAGCGCTCCGCGAACAGCTGCCCGCGCTTGCGCCAGCGGAATACGAGCAGGCCCGTCGCCAACTGTTGGCGCGCTGGTGGTCGATCCTCGAACGCGCGCGGCGCGCCGGCCGCCCCGCGGCATCCGGGTTCGAACGACGGATCGCCAACTCGTACGTGCTGCTGCGCTCGCAATTGCCGCCCGATCGGATCACCGCTGCCGTGATGCGCAACTTGCTGGGCGCAGAACTCGAGCGCCTAACCGGAACCGGCTTCTAGACCGTGGGGCCGGTAGGGCGTCGCGTCGAAGAATAACAACCGATGAACGATTACACCGGCGAACAGATCGAGGTTCTCAAGGGCCTCGAGGCGGTTCGCAAGCGTCCGGGCATGTACATCGGGAACACGGCCGAACGCGGCCTCCATCAACTGGTCTACGAAGCGGTCGATAATGCGGTCGACGAAGCGCTCGCCGGCTACGCTACCCATGTCGAGGTCATTCTCGGGCGCGACAATTCGTGCTCGGTTCAAGACGACGGGCGCGGCATTCCGATCGACGTGCACGCCGAGGAAAATATGCCGGCCGTCGAGGTCGTGATGACGATGCTGCACGCCGGCGGCAAGTTCGGCAAGGGCGGCTACAAAGTGTCCGGCGGCTTGCACGGCGTCGGCATCTCGGTCGTCAACGCCCTCTCGGAGACCATGATCACGCGCGTCAAGCGTGGCGGCAAACTCTACGAGATTCGCTTCGCGCGGGGCCTCACGGCGCAGAAGCTACGAGTCGTCGAGCGCAACGTCGAAGGCACCGGAACCTACCAGTGGTTCATGCCCGATCCCGACGTCTTCGAGACGAGCGATTTCCACTGGGACATCTTGCAGAAGCGTCTGCGCGAGTTGGCGTTCCTCAATCGTGGGCTCGCCATCACGTTGCGCGACGAGCGGCCCGAGGAAGTCAAAGAGAAAACGTTTCTGTACGACGGCGGAATCGTGTCGTTCGTCGAGCATCTCAACGACAAAAAAGATCCGTTGCACCCGATCATCTCGACCAACGGTGAACGTGAGAAAGTCGCGGTCGAGTGCGCGCTTCAATGGGCCGATACGTATACCGAGACGATCTTCTCGTATGCGAACAACATCAACACGACCGAAGGCGGCATGCATCTCGTCGGCTTCCGAACCGCCGTCGCAAACTCGGTCAATACCTATGCCCGCAAGCGTGGCGTGCTCAAGGAATCCGATCCCAACCTTACGACCGACGACGTCCTCGAAGGGTTGACGGCCGTCGTGTCGGTCAAGCTCGAGGAGCCCCAGTTCGAAGGCCAGACCAAGACCAAACTCGGCAACGCCAGAGTGCGCGGCATCGTGTACGGTCTCGTCGGCGAACGCCTGGAGTTTTTCTTCGAAGAGAATCCCAAGTATTTCCGCGCCATCGTCGACAAGTGCATGCAGGCGCAGCGCGCGCGCGAAGCCGCCAAGAAAGCGCGCGATCTGTCGCGCCGCAAGAGCGCGCTCGACGGCATGGGATTGCCGGGGAAGCTGGTGGATTGCAGCGACAAGGATCCCGTCGTTTCCGAGATATTTTTGGTGGAAGGCGATTCAGCCGGCGGCACGGCCAAGATGGGACGCGATTATAAGACGCAAGCCATCTTGCCGCTGCGCGGCAAGATTCTGAATGTCTGGAAGGCGCGTGAGGACAAGGTCTTCGCGAACGAAGAGATTCGCGCCATGATCACGGCGCTCGGTACGGGCATCGCCGCCGACTTCGACGCCGAAAAACTTCGGTACCATAAGGTCATCATCATGACCGATGCCGACGTGGACGGCTCGCACATCCGCACGCTGCTGCTGACGTTTTTCTATCAGCAGATGCGTGCCTTGATCGAGAAGGGCTTCGTCTACATCGCGCTGCCCCCGCTCTACGGCGTGCGGCGCGGCAAGAAGCAGTGGTATGCTTTCAGTGACGAGGAACTGAACGCGATCATCGGCGAGCACGACCTCAAAGATTATCAAGTTCAGCAATACAAGGGCCTAGGCGAAATGGACGCCGAGCAACTCGCCGACACGACGATGCACATCGACAGCCGCCGCCTCAAGCAAGTCGCGCTCGAGGATGCGGTCGCCGCCGACGAGATGTTCACGACCCTGATGGGCGACAAAGTCGAGCCGCGCAAGCAGTTCATTCAAGACTACGCGCGGAGCGTCAAGAACTTAGACCTCTGAACGAACGTTGAGCGTCCGAGGAACAAGCATGTGAAGCCTCGGACCTGGCGGCGGATGACGCTCGCGATCGTGGTGATCGTGGTCGCGAGCGCGGCGTTCGCGTGGCGCGCGGCGCTGGGTCGCGCCGTGCTGGCGGGCGCGCTCGACATCGCCAGTGGTTACCGCGTTGCGTTCGACGGCGTCCGGCTCGGCTCCAATGCCGCCGTCTTGGACGGCGCGCGCGTCGATGCCGGAGGGGTGCCGCTCCTGCGCGCGCGGCGCGTTACGCTGCGCTACGACCTGCACGACCTCGTGCCGGGTGGCCGGCGCCGCTACGGGCTGGTGTCGGTCGATCTGCTGGCCCCGGACGTAACGCTGCTGCGGCGCCTCGACGGCAGCTTCGTCCTGCGCACTCCCCCGTCGGCCGGCGGCGGTCCGCGCGTGCCAGCGGCGTCATCGGCCAATGGTGCGCCGCTGCGGCTGACGGTTCGCGTGCGCGACGGCAGACTGACGGTGCTCGATCCGAGTCGCCGCATCGCGTCGTCGCGCCGGCTGATGATCGGCGCCATTTCGGGCGAGGCGGCGATCGACGATGCGGCCCGGTCCGTCTATCGGTTCGCCGGCGACCTCGCCGACGACCGAGCCCAGCACGTCAGGCTGGCGGGGGCAATGGACGTCCCGCGCGGCTATGCGGTGCATCGTTTGCAGGCGAGTCGCGTCGCGCTCCCGGGTCCGGCGAACTACTTCATCAACGCCCCGAGCGCGCAAGTGGAGCGAGGCATTGCCCGCGACCTCGACGCCCGTGTCTACGGGTTCGCGAGCCGGGACGCCGGCTTCGTCTATCACGTCTCGGGCTCGGCGCGCGTGTCCGGCGGCGAACTGCGCGTTCCCGGCATGGTCGCGCGCCTGCACGGGATCAACGGCCGTCTCAACATCAGTGACTCGGCCCTGACGACCCCGCTCTGGCGGGGCTTTGTGGGCCCGGTTGCAGTGCGCCTGGCGGGCGGGCTGTACGGCTGGAAGGAGCCCGCTTTTCGGGTCGGGGTGGTAGCGCCGGAGGCAGATCTGGCCCAGGCGCGGACGCTATTTTCGTTTTCGCGGCGCGTGCCGCTCTACGGCGTCGGGCGGGCCGAAACGCTGCTCGAAGGGCCGACCGCCAGGCCGGCCGTCATCACGCAGGCCGCCGTGCCGCAGCTCCGCTACGGCAACATTCCCCTGCATGCCTTGGCGCTCCGAGCCGCGTTGTACGACGGCGGTCTCGACGTGCTCGCCGGCTCCGCAACCTATGGAGGCTTGGCGGTTCGCGCGGGCGGGGTGCTGGCGCTGGGCGACGTTCTGCAAATGCGGCTGCTCCTGGAGGGGAGCGGTCCGGCGGCGCGGATTCCGTACCTCGCGGCGCTCGCCCCCGCGGCCGACGTCGCAGGCATGACGCTGTTGACGGGCAGCGGATTCCGTTTCGACGCGCGCGGTTCCCTCGCCGGGAGCGGCGGCGGAACGACGTTGGGCGGGCCGTTCCACATCGATTCTGCAGGCGATGGAACCTTCGGGCCGCTCGCGTTTGAGCGCGACGACGGCGCACGGCTGGCCGGAGCCTTCGCGTTGCACCGCTCGACCGGCGAGAGCGGCTTCTGGCTCGAAGCTCGCGACTATCCCTTCGCGGAGAGGGGACCGAGCCCGCGCCTTCCCGCCGTGGGCATCGTCGCGCCGAATTTCGCGGCACGGCTCAACGGCCGGCTCGCCGGCACGGGGCCACCGTCGGCCTTCAGGCTGGCGGGGCGGATTGAAGCGAGCGCCCTGCGCGTCGGTGGCATCGTGATCGACGACGCCAGAGCCGCGGTGGCAGGCGCCGCCAGCGGCGTGCGCCTCGACGATGTAACGGCCAACGGCCCATGGGGAACGTTCGCGGGCGAGGGAACCTACCTCGGGCGGCGTTTAGCCCTCCAGGGCAGGTACGACGGCTCGTTCGAGCGGCTCGCCGGCTTGACGGGCGACGTTCGCGCCCGAGGCCCGGTGAACGGCCCGATGGCGCTTCTCATCGATCCCGATCGCACGGTGGTTCAAGTCCGCGATGCCGCGACACCAGGCGCGACGGTCGCCGGCATTGCGCTGGACGGACTGCAGGGCACACTCGGCATCGCGAGCGGCCGGCGGTTGCGGGTCTACGGAGCGACGGCGCGCCTGGGCGGCGGTCTGGCGGCGGCAGCCGGCGCGTTGCAGCAGCGCATCGGCCTGTCGCTGGGCGATGTCGCCACCGCGGGCGCTATCCGTCTGCCGAGCGTCCTGCCCGGACGCCTCAGTGCGGTCGGCGCCGTGACGCTTGCCCAAGGAAGGCCGCAATTCGAGGGCGGGGCGGCCGTCGCCGATGCGCGGGTGCGCGGCCAGATGACCGCGGGCAATGGGGACATCGTCTACTCGGCGTCCGGGTTACGTCTGGCCGCCGTCGATGCGCGCGTGGGAACGGCACTCGGTCGTCTGGACGGTGCGTTGCTGCGGCCCGGAACGCCGGCGGCGGCCTTCGATTTGGGCGTTCGGGTCGATAATGCGCCGCTGGGGCCGCTCTTGCGCGGCTCGGCTTGGGGGCGCCGGGATCTCGCCGGTACGGCAGGCGCCGACGTGCGGGTAGTCGGTACGCCGGCGCACTATTCGGTCGCGGGGCGCCTGCGCGTTCCGGAAGGCACGCTCAACGGGTTGGCTTTCAAGAATTTCGACACGCAGATCGAACTTGGCCCGCCCGGCGTAGCGGCGCGCGACGGGACGGTAACGGTCGGCTCGACGCGCGCCGCCTTCGCGGGCAGCCTGTACGGCGCCGAGGCGGCGGCGCACATTGTCCTGCCGAGTGCCGATCTATCCGATTTCGACGATTACTTTGACGCCGGGGATACGCTGGCGGGGCGGGGGCGGATCGCGCTCCAGTTCGCCGGGCGTGGTGCGGCGGTCGGGACCAGCGCCGACGTGGCGCTGCGCGGACTGCGCTACCGGCGTCTGCAGTTGGGTGATCTGAACGCTCGTTGGGCGTCGCGCAATCGTTCCGTGGCGGGGAGCGTCGCGTTCGGCGGTCCCACCGGCACGTTGCGCACGGCGGGCACTCTGCTGCTGCCCGCAGCGGGCCCCCCAGCCGAACTCATCCGGGCCTCGGTGTTCCGAGGAGCGGCGCAGGTGCGCGGGCTCGACCTCGGCGTCTGGCTGCCGGGCCTGGGGTACGCGCTGCCCGTCGGCGGACGGGTCGATGCCGACGCGACCATCGCGGGCCGGCTGTCCGACCCCGACGTCGCCGCGACGGTCAGCCTCGTTGACGGCTCGCTCGGCACCTTCCCGGTGCGCCGACTGAGACTACGCGCGTCTTCGACGCTGCGTCGCACGACGCTCCAAAGCGCCGATCTGGCGCTGCCCTCACTCGAGCTGACCGGCAGCGGCAGCTTTGGGTTCGGCCGGCGCGATCCGCTGAACGTTCGGGTGCACGCCAAGAGTCCGAACCTCGCGACCTTGGCGACGCGCGTCTTCGGGACAGCGGGCCTAGCGAGCGGCACGGGGGAAGCCGACGTGAGCATCCACGGAACGCGCCGCAGTCCCTTGGTGGCCGGCGGCTTCGATGTCGAGAACGCGACCGTGCGCGGCGTCGCCGTCCCGCGGACGCTGGGGGAGTTTAGCCTGCACGGTCGCGACGTCCTGCTCAGCAGCGTCGAAGTCACTTTCGCCAAAGGAACGCTCGCCCTGGCGGGCTCCGTGCCGTTCCAGATTGCCCCGTTCGGCTTCGGCCCCGCGCACGCGCCCATCGCCCTGCAAGGCGAGCTGCGCGACCTCGATCTCGCCGACTTCGCCCCGCTTCTGCCGCCCGGCTCCGTTCTCACCGGCGCGCTGGCGGGAGGGGTCGCCGTCGAAGGGACGGCCGGGTCACCACGTCTGGCCGGTTCGGTCACCCTCGCTGACGGCCGCTTGTTGACCCCCGCCCAGACGGTTCCCCTGGAGCGGATCGGCGGCTCCTTATCGCTGGCCGGCCGAACCGCGACCCTGCAACGGCTGCATGCCGAAGGCGGCGGCGGTTCATTGGATGCCAACGGGTGGGCAACGATTCCCGACCTCGATCAAGCCGACCTCACGACGTCATACGCGGTTCGCATCGCAGCCAAGGGATTGCACCTCAACCTACCAGCCTACGGTGGCGGGCAAATCGACGGTGCCTTGAGCTTGGCGCGACCGGCGCGGGGCCGGCCCGTCTTGGGCGGCGGTGTCGCGCTGTCGGATGCAACGATTCCGTTTTCGGCCCTGCTGCTGCCGCGCGGGAGCGCGGCAGCACCGGCGGCCTTGCCGCCCAATCTTGACTTAAACTTCAGCGTCGTTGCCGGGCGCAACGTGCGCGTGCGTAGCGCGAACGTCGACATCGGCGCGCGCGGTAGCCTGCAGGTGGGCGGCGACCTGGCGCTGCCGCAACCGAGCGGCGTTTTCACGTCGACCGGGGGCACGTTGACGTACTTCAACACGGTCTTCCGGCTGCAGGACGGCACCGTCCGGTTCGCGCCCGATCTCGGCACGACGCCGATCCTCGACGCCGTCGCGACCACGCACGTGCTCGACCCCGATCCCAATACCGTGCGCAACGCTGCCGGCAGCGCCGACGTGACCTTGAGCCTGTCGGGGCCGGTTACCAATCTCTCGATCGAACTCAGCTCGCAGCCGGGCTACGATCGCCAACAGATCCTCGGCTTGCTGCTCGGAGCGCCGGCGCTGGGGGCAAGCAATCTCTTCGGCGAGACCGCGGGCAGTCCGACCCTGTACGGCAGCAATGCGACAGCGGGCTTGAGTCCCGGTGTCGTCGGGAACCGGAACACGAGCGGCGAACTCAGCGTCGCGGAGGAGGCGTTCGGCGTGGCCAATGCGCAGTTCACGCGCACGCTGCTCGCTCCGTTCGAGACCAGCTTCGCCGAGGCGATCGGTTTGAGCAACTTCAATCTCAACTTCGATTACACGGGCAACGTCGGCGTGCAAGCGCGCAAGCAAGTCGGTACCAAACTCAACGCGCTGTTCGGCACGAGTTTCGGCTACCCGTACCGCCAAACGTTCGGCTTCGAATATCGGCCCAACGCCTTTTCCGCCGCACAAGTAACCGTCTTCCAAACCCTCGGTGCAACCGGCTTGAATTCGTTGACGCCGACGGCGTCGATCACGAACACGAGCAAGCTGCAAGCCGCGCAGCCCCAATCCGGCACGACCGGCGTGTCATTCAGTTTGCAGCGTCTTTTCCCGTAGGCAGGACCGAGGCGAGGGGGCGAATGTCGCGTGAGCGAGTAAGAAGCGAGCCGTTACGAAAAGGATAGTGCTGCCGCCTATGGTTTTCCGCGTTCGACGAGCGAGCCGCTGCATCGTTGCGCTCTTTGCGTTCTTGGCCTTCATCATGCCGTTGGCCGCGCCCGCGGGCGCAGGCTCGGTGCTCGCACAGGCGACACCGCCGCCGAGCGGGGCCGCCACCCCGGCGCCCGCCGCGCCGGTTCCCGGCGCTGCGCTCGGGAACCGTAATGCGCCGACGGTCGTCAACGTCGACGTGTCGGGAAATGCGCACGTGCCGACGGCCACGATCCTGTCGGTGGTGCGCACGAAACCGGGCCAGCCGTTCGACGAAGCCACCGTTCGCGCGGACCTGCAGAGCATCTTCGAACTGGGATACTTCGGCGATCAAGTTCCACCGCTCATTCGCCAACGGCCGGGTGGTATCGCGATCACCTTCCGCGTCGTCGAGAACCCCGTCATCACGCGCATCGTCTTCACCGGCAACGAGCACGTGCCGACCGATACCCTGCTGGCCCTGATGGACACGGCCGTCGGACAAGTGCTCAACACGAACACCTTCCATCAAGACGTGCTGAAGATCAATTCGTACTACGACAAGATCGGCTACGGCGGCCAAGTCCCGACGCACGTCATCGGACTGAACATTTCCAAGGACGGCGTGCTCGCCCTCAACGTACGGGAGGGGCTCATCGTGCGCAGCATCGTGATCACCGGCAATTACATTTTGCCGCCCGCGCTGATCAAGCATAACCTGACGCTCAAAGAAGGTCAGCCGTATTCCGAAGATGCGCGCGACAAAGATTACGAAGCGCTCAAGAAACTGTACGACAAATACGATTTGTCGCTGGGTGACTTCGAGGCCGGCATCGACCCGACCACGATCGATCAGACCAAGGGTACGGCCGACGTCAAATATACCATTCAGGTGGCGACGGTCGGCGCGGTTCAGATCACGGGCAACACGGTGACCAAGGACGTCGTCATTCGCCGCCAGTTGCGCTTGCGGCCGGGCATGATCATCACCCAGGGGCTCGTGCGCCGCGACTACGAGCGGCTCAATAACCTCGGCTTCTTTGAAAAGGTCGACATTCAACAGAAGCCCGGTCCCGATCCCAAGAAACCGTACGCGTTGACCTTGGACTGGAACGTCAAGGAGCAACGCACGGGAACCGCCCAGGTCGGCGCGGGTTACTCGGGCGGTCCGACCGGTCAGGGACTCACGGGCACGCTGTCCTATTCGCAGAACAACATCAACGGTACGGGCAACGGTGCTTCGATCCGAATCGAACGCGGCTCGCGCGTGTCGGACGGCGAGCTGTCGTTCTCGGTGCCGTACCTCGGCAACACGCGGCTCTCGCAGCTCTACAGCGTCAATGCGACCTTGTTCACGAGCGCCCAGACGAACTACTATCAATTCTATCAAGCGTCGACGGCGCAGGCCGTGGGCGTCAACCCCATCGTGTCGACGCCGTCGCCGAGCGGGCCCGCCACCGGCACCTCCGGCACCGTGGCGGGGACGATTCCGGTCGTCCTGACGCCCAATCAAAACCTGCTGCCCGGCGCGGCGACGTACGGCAATCGTCAAGCCGGCATTTCGGCCAACCTTGGGCGGCGCTTGACCGATACGCTGACGACGACGGCCGGCATTACGGTGCAGCGGCTCTCGACGTCGGTCGGCCTGCCAAGCCCGTACTTTTTGGCCGGCACGCAGCAGATCTTCAATCAGCCGCTTACCAACAGTCTCTTCGGCAACGAACAGAACGGCACGACCCTCGGCGTCAACGCGCCTTCGATTGCCGACACGTCCAACGGCGCGGGCTATAACCTGCGCTCCTTTACGCTCGGCCTGCAGCACGACTCGCGTGACGACATCATCAATCCGCGCCGTGGCGACACCACCGCGCTGACCGAAGAGTTGTCGGGCCGCGCCGTCGGGTCGCAATTCCACTACACGATCACGACGCTCGATGCCGCCAAGTTCTATCCGGTGCTCAAGAACGCGACGCTCGGCTTTCACGCCCTGCTCGGCAATACGACGGGCGCGATTCCGCCGAGCCGGTTGTTCGTGCTGACCGATCAACAACTGCGTGGCTACAGCCAAGTCTTCTACGGCACCGAGGAAGTGCTGCTGCAGTCCGAACTGCGCGTGCCGGTGTCGCCCGACCGCAAGTTCGGCCTCGCATTCTTCTTCGACTACGGCGGCCAGCGCATCCGGGGAGCACAACCGATCACCGACCAGTTCGGCGACGTCGTGGTCGATTACAACAAGTTCCTGTACCGCACCGATGGCGGCGTCGGTTTACGCTTCGACATCCCGCAACTCGGCTTCAAATCCATCCGGCTCGATTTCGCCCGCGGTAAGGGCGGCACCCATACCAGCTTCGGCATCGGACAATCTTTCTAAAGCGATGAACCTTTCGGTACGTTCTCACCGTTTCGTTACCGCGCTCGCGACCGTCGCCTTCGCCGTGGCCGCGTTTGCGCCGGCCGGGCTCGCAGCCGACGTCACCGACATCGGCTACGTCGATCAGGCCGCGCTCTCGAGCATCCCGTCTTTCCTGAGCGCGAACCGCCAACTCGCCGCGTACAAGGCGCAACTGGACCGCCAGTTTGCGCGCCAGCTTCGCGGCGTGCGCGACGCGGGCACGCAAGCGCGCATCGGGCAACAATACCAAAATAGGCTCGCGCAGCGGCAGCGCGACCTCTTCGGCCCGCTCTTCCAACGCGCGCAGGTCGCGATCGCGTCGGTTGCATCGAGCAAGAACCTATCGGTCGTCGTCGACAAACGCATCGTCGTCTTCGGTGGTCAGGACGTTACCGGCAACGTCGAGCAGTTGCTCAGTGGTCCCGGCGATCCGATCCCGCCCGCCAGCTCACCGCCGCCGTCTTCGGTCGGCTACGTGGATCAAGCGCAGATCGACATGATTCCGAAATTGAAGTCGGCCAACGATGATTTCCAAAAATTCCAAGCCGCCCAACAGCAGCAGGCTCAAACCAAACTGCGGCAGGCCAAGAACGACGGCGACCGCCAAGCCGTGCTCAAGAGCTATCAGGCGGCACTGGCCGACCGACAGAAGCAGACGATCCAGCCGCTGGTCGATCAAACGCGTGATGCGATCGCCGATGTAGCCAAGAAGAAGGGACTGCTGCTCGTGATCGATCGCTCGAATCTGATCTACGGCGGCACCGACATTACGAGCGATGTCACCACTCAATTCAAGTAAAGGAGGCGCTGCATCCCTTTGGGTGCTTGCCTTCGGGTTGGCGGCGTGTTCGCACGGCACGACGTCGTCCCAGGCGACCGCTAAGCCGGGGCCCGACAACGGGAAGGTCGGGTACGTCAACATGGATGCGCTGGTCAAGGTGCATCCGCTGTATCCGCAACTCGCGCATCTCGACGACGATGTCGCCGCTTTGGAATTGCGGTCGGTGGGCCCGCAGATTGCCCGTTCGGGGGCCGATATCGCGCGCCAGGAAGCGCAGCTCCAGCACGAATTGGACGTCGCTGCCGATCGCACCAAACGGGCCCTTAGCGACAAGCAGCAAGAATACGCGAAGCAAGAGCAGGCGGCGATCGCGGCCGCGCTCGGCGCTGCCGGGTCCCAAAACGGCACTGGCTCGATCGCGGCGGGCGTTGCTGCGCAGGCCCGGGTGCAGGCGCAGCGCGTCACGGCGGCCTCGCAAGCCAACGTCGACACGTATCGGCGACAGTTGGTGGATCAGGAACGCACCGCCGCCGCCACGCTCGATCGCGCGCTCGGTGATCGCGCCGCCCGCGAATACCGTGCGCGTGCCGATGAACTCGCCCGCAAAGAATCCGATTACGCCTTGTCGCTCGCGAGCGCGGATGCGGCCGAGCGCCTATCGCTGCGCACGAAGCTTTCCAACCTCGCGCTCGACGATGCAACGCGCGCCGACGTGACCAAACAGCTGGCGACCCTCGATCGCAAAGAAGCCGACGCAGTCGGCGCCATGCGCAATCGCGATCAAACGACGCTGGCCGCTTTCCAGGTTACGTTGCATGCCCGCGTCCGCACCGAGCTGGCGCAGCAGATCGGCAGCTTGCAAAAGCGAACCGTGGCCAAGATCAACGTCCGCGAACAGCAGGCACAGTCGCAAATCGTCGGACAAGTTGGCGTTCCGCCGACGGGCGGCGTTGCCGTTCCGCCCGGCGTCGGCCCCGACATGCGGCAAAAATTGCAAACGCTGCACGCGCGCTTCCAAGCGGACTTCGACCGCGATGCATCCCAGACGGTCGCGCAGTTTCAACGAACCCGCGCCGAGCTGACGCGGCGCTTTCATGCGCTCGCCGGCGCCGACGCCGCCGATCGCAGCGGCGCCGACCGGCAGATCGACGCCCTGCAGAAGCAGCGCGGCGATCTGTACGGCGAGATGGTGGCCCAAATTAATCGCGAGGTCAAGGTGATCGCGCAAAAGCGCGGCATCGGGGTCGTGGTAAGCAACGTCGTGGCGCCGGCCGGCGGCGTCGATCTCACTTCCGAAGCGCAGAAAGATATCGAGAGCCTACACGAGTGAAACGCCTTCTCATCCTGAGCGCAGCGGTGGCGGCCTTCGCCGGCTGCAACTCGCAGCCCGCAACGGTCGCAACGCTCGACGTCACGCGCATTCAAGCGAACTGGCCGAAGTTCATCAACTACAGCAATCAGCTCGCTTCCGATACGGACGCGATCCAGCGCTCGGGTGCCTCCCCGCGCCAAAAGCAGCAGCAACTCGACGCGCTGCGTCGCCGCTATGTCGCGATGCAGAACGAAGTCACGGGCGACGTGCGTAACGCAACCGCTCAAGTCGCGAACGACAAACACTTGCGCCTCGTGGTTACGCGGCAGTTCGTCGGTTACGGCGGAATCGACATCACGCCCGACGTCGAGAAGATCCTCAGGATTACCGAAAAGCCATCACCCAAGCCGTAACGACCGGCGACATCGCGCGTCGGCTGGGCGGCACCGTGCGCGGCGACGACGCCGTGCCGATCGAACGCATTGCGGCCATCGAAGACGCGGGCGCGACATCGTTGACCTTTGCGACCGACACGCGATACCTGCGCCGAGCGCTCGATTCACGCGCGGCCGCGGTCCTGACCGAAGCGGCCCTAGCCGATGCCTTTCCCGCTGCGCGCAAGCCGCTCGTCATTGTCGCATCCGCGCGCGCGGGCCTCGCGGCATTGCTCGCGGAGCGCGAACCGCCGCGCCCCCGCGCACCCTATCGGCACCCCACGGCGGTCGTCGATCCGAGCGCCACGGTTGGGCCCGACGTGCACGTTGCGGCGCTGGCCGTCGTCGGCGCGGGTGCGGTGATCGGCGCCGAAAGCGTGCTGCTCGCGGGCGCGGTCGTCGGCGCTCACGCGCGCTTGGGCCGGCGCTGCACGTTGCACCAACGCGCGATGCTGCTCGACGGCTGCGTCGCCGGCGACGACGTCATTCTGCAAGCGGCCGCCGTCGTCGGTGCCGACGGCTTCGGTTATGTGTTTCTGGATGGACGTTTCGTGAAGATTCCGCAGGTCGGCAACGTCGTGCTCGGCGACTCCGTTGAGATTGGGGCGAACACGTGCGTCGATCGCGCGCAGACCGGCTCGACGACGATCGGGGAAGGAACCAAAATCGACAACCTCGTGCAGGTCGGCCACAATTGCCGCATCGGACGTCACTGCGCGTTCGCGGCGATGAATGCTCTAGCGGGCTCGGCGACCATCGGCGATCACACGGTTGCCGGCGGACAAAGCGCGTTCCAGGGACATATCACCGTTGGTTCACGCGTAACGGTCGCCGGCAATACGATGGTCTGGAACGACGTGCCCGACGGAGCGTTCATCAGCGGCGCGCCGGCACAAGACCACAAAACCGAACTGCGCCAGCAGGTTCGCATCCGTAACCTCGACAAGCTGTACGAGCGAGTGACTGCCTTGGAACGCCGGCCATGAACGACCAGCGCACCTTACGCGACGTCATCGAATTTTCGGGCGTCGGTCTTCACACCGGCAGCGACGCGCGCGTGCGCTTGCGTCCCGGGGTCGCGGGGAGCGGGCTACGCTTCCGTCTGCTGGAACGCAACATCAGCTTTCCGGCCCACGCCGAGTACGTTGTCGAAACGCGACGCGCGACGGTGCTCGGCAGCGCTGGCGCGACGGTGTCGACCGTCGAGCACTTGATGTCGGCGTTGCTGGGCATGGGCGTCGACAACGCGCTGATCGAAATCGAAGGTCCCGAGATCCCCGTGATGGACGGCAGCGCCGCGGCGTTCGCCGAGGCGATTGCCAAAACGGGGCTCGTCGGCCAACACGCGCCGGCTCGCACCTTCACGCTCGATCAGCCCGTCGTGTTTCGCGACGGTGAAGCGCTGCTCGCCGTCGTCCCGGCCGACTCGTTTCGCGTGCGCTTCACCGTCGACTACGCGCCGCCGGTCGGCGCCCAGTTCATCGATGCGGTGATTGAGCCCGACTATTTCATCCGCGAGATCGCACCGGCGCGAACCTTCGGGTATCTGCACGAAGTTGAAGCCTTGCGCAGCGCCGGGCTCGCGCGCGGGGGCTCGCTCGATAACGCGCTGGTCTTTGCCCCCGACGGACCGCTGACGCCGTTACGCTGGCCAAGCGAAGTCGTTCGACATAAAGTCCTCGACCTCGTCGGCGATTTCGCGTTGCTCGGCGCACGTCCGTGCTGCGAAGTCGTTTCACTCAAGAGCGGGCACCGGCTTCACGCGCAGGCCGTGCAGGCGTTGCGCCGGTTGCACGCGACGCAGTACAAGGCGTTGCATGGCGCGTAACGGCGTGCCGGCGCGGAATCCAGCGACGATGGACATCCTGGAACTGATGACCGTCCTGCCGCACCGCTACCCCTTCTTGCTGATCGACCGCATCACGTCGTTCGAACGCCATAAGCGCGCGGCCGGCTATAAAAACCTCACGATGAACGAGCAGTTCTTTCAAGGGCACTTCCCCGGCTATCCACTGATGCCGGGCGTACTCATGATCGAGGCACTGGCGCAGCTCGGCGGCACGATCATTTTAGGACCTGATGATTTTCGGCGGCGCACGGCCTTGCTCACCGGCATCGATAAGGCAAAGTTTCGGCGGCCCGTCGTGCCGGGAGATCGCTTGGACATGGAAACCGAGTTGATCCGGCGGCGTTCGGGCATGGGCTGGGTTTCGGCTGAGGCGAAAGTCGACGGCAAGCTGGCGTGCACGGCCGAGTTGATGTTCTCCGTTGGCGCCGTCGCCGATTTCGTATGGGATGCGAGCGTGCTGCACTCGTGATCCACCCGAGCGCCATCGTTCACCCGGGTGCCACGATCGGGGAAGGGGCTGAAATCGGCCCCTTCTGCGTGATCGGCGACAACGTTTCGATCGGCGCGCGGACCCGCTTGCTCGCCCACGTCGTCGTCAACGGCTACACGACGATCGGTGAAGACAGCGAGGTTCATCCGTTCTGTTCGATCGGCGCTCCGTCGCAAGACCGCAAATACCACGGTGAACGCTCGTACACGACACTTGGGAATCGCACCATCCTGCGGGAGTACGTCTCCGTACACCGCGCGACGGGGAGCGAAGAGACGACCTCGGTCGGCGACGATACGCTGCTGCTGGCGTACGTGCACATCGCGCACAATTGCCGGATCGGAAACAACGTCGTCATGTCGTCGACGGCCCAACTTGCCGGACACGTGAGCGTCGCCGACTATGCGACGATCGGCGGCCAGACGGGCGTGCATCAATTCGTACGCATCGGCGAGCACGCGATGGTCGGCGGAATTACGAAATGCATTCGCGACGTGCCGCCGTACTTTTTGGTCGAAGGGAATCCGGCGCAGCCGTACGGGCTCAATACGGTGGGCTTGCGGCGCGCCGAGTTCACGCCCGAGATCGTGTCCGAACTCAAAGAGTGTTACCGGATCCTCTACCGTTCGGGACACAACATCTCGCAGGCCGCCGAAGCGATGCGCGAGGTCGTCGCAAGCGACCAAGGCCGCGCGCTGCTCGCGTTCATCGAAACGCATTCGGAACGCGGCATCACGAAGTAGCGCGTGCGCATCTTCTTTGCGACGGGCGAAGCGTCGGGCGATATGCTGGCGGCTGCACTCGCCGGCGCGATGCGCGAGTTCGAGCCGCAAGCCTGTTTCCGGGGCATCGGCGGCGAACGGATGCGCGCAGCCGGGTTCACGTTGACCACGCGCACGACGGGGTGGGCAAGTCTCGGACCCGTGGCAGCGCTCCGGCGTATTCCGCCGTTGCTGCTCAATATGCTACGCCATGCGCTGTGGCTGCGCTTGCGGCCGTACGATCTCGTCGTGCTGATCGATTTCGGCGCGTACAATCTGCGCTTCGCGCGAGCCCTGCGCACGCTGGGATACCGGCGCCCGATCCTCTACTTCTTCCCCCCCGGAGCATGGCTGGATCGTGCGCGACAAGCGCGCGCGGTTGCCGCGAGCACCGTGCCGCTCGTGCCGTTCGAGCACCAGCGCGACTTCTTCCGGTCGCTCGGCTACGAGGTGCCGTACTTCGGCCATCCGCTCGCGTCGCTGGTGAACGCGCGCCCCCCGCGCGTGCCCGCGCCGCGCGACGGCGGCGTTGCCGCAATCCTGCCGGGGAGCCGGCGCGGTGAGATCGAGTGGCATCTGCCGCGGTTACTCGACGCCGCGGTCTTGTTGCAGGAGCGGCGCCCGAACGCGCGCTTCATCGTGAGCCTCGCAAGCGACGAGGCGGCTTCCTACGCGGAGCCGTTTCTGCGCGCACAGCGGTACGCGCGGCTGGCAAGCCGGATGGTCCGCGGAGCCGAGGCGGCCTTCGATGTGGCCGACGCGGCGTGGATTGCGTCGGGCACGGCCGTGCTCGAAGCCGCCCTGCGCGAAGTGCCGACGGTCGCGCTCTACGTCCTCGCACCCGCGCAAGCGGCGATTGGTTATCGCGTGTGGTTGCGCCATCACCCGTACATCACGTTACCGAACGTCCTGCTCGGTCGCGAAATCGTGCCGGAGTTGCTGCAAGAGAATGCGACGCCGCCGCAGTTATGCGACGCGCTCGACCGGCTGCTGGCTGATCCCGCGCCTCAACTCGAAGCCATGCGCGCCGTGCGCGCCGCGCTCGGGCCATCCGACGCGTTACGCCGCTGTGCAACCTTCGCGACGGCGCTGGCCCGCTCGGCGTGACGCTGCGCATCTATCACACCTCCGATTTGCACGATCACCGCGGCTTCGCGCCCCGCCTGCAGGCGTTGCGGCAACAAAAGCCGGGTCTGCTCTTCGACTGCGGCGACGCGTTGCGCGGCAGTCAGACGGTTTACTACCGTAACGAACCGATCGTCGCGGACCTCGAGCGCGCCGGTTACGACGCACAGGCGCTCGGCAACCGCGAGTTCCACTACGTGTTCGGGCTGCTCGCCGCGCGCGCTCGGCGCATGCAGCACCCGCTGGTGTGTACGAATCTGATCGATCTGTGGAAGCGGCCGTTGCCGTTCGTGCCGCAGCTCGACTTCGTGCGCGACGGTTGGACCGTGCGCGTCTTTGCCCTCTTGGTCCCGCAGTATCCTGAAGGCAGCGTGTGGGAACGCATGCTAGGCTGGCGCTTCCGCGATCCACGCCAAACCGCGCGCGAAATTGCGCAGTCGGCTTCGAGCGACACGATCCTCGTCGCGCTGTCCCACTTGGGTTTGCGTGCCGACCGCGAGCTGGCCCGCGCCGTCCCGCGCGTCGACCTCATCCTGGGCGGCCACAGCCATGACACGCTCACCGCGCCTGAATTGGTCGGCGACGTCCCCATCGTGCACGCAGGCCCATACGGCCGCTGCGTCTCCCGTACGGAGCTGGAACGCGATACGCCCCGTCGTGCTCGCATCGCACGCTTCGACCTTGTGCCGCTTCTTGATTGAACCATGCGGTTCGGTGAACATTCTCTTTATCGCCAATGGAAATGGTGAAAATGCGATTGCGGCGCGGATCGCCGACTCACTGATGGAAGCGGCAGCGGGGCCGCTGCGGCTGGAACTGCTTTCGCTCGTGGGGTTGGGGACGTCGGTCGGCACGCTCGCCGTCGTCGGCCCGCGGCGCGTGCTGCCCAGCGGCGGACTCGTCGCCATGGGAAACGTGCGCGCGTTCGCGCGGGACCTCGTGGCCGGCTTTCCGGCGCTGCTGTGCGCGCAACTTGCCTTCTTGCGCCGCGCGCGCGGACGGTATGCGGCCGTCGTCGCGGTCGGCGACGCGTACGCGCTGGGACTTGCGTTGCTGACGGAGGGCAAGCCAATCTTCGTGGGCACGGCCAAGAGCGTTTTCGTAGCGCCATACGGTGCGTTCGAACGCCATCTCTTGCGACGTGCTGCCACCGTGTACGTGCGGGACGAACCGACGGCGCGCGACCTGACCGCGCATGGCGTGCGTGCGGAAGCACCCGGTAACGTTATCGCCGATCTGGCGCGACCGGAACCGCCGGCGCTGCCGGGAACGTGGCTTGGACTGCTGCCCGGCAGCCGCGAAAACGCGTACGTTGACGCCGTTCGCTTGGCGCAGGTCGCACGCGCGCTGGCGGCGCGGCGTCCCGACATCGGTGCCCTGCTCTCCGTCGCCCCGTCGCTCGACGTCGCGCGCCTCATCACCGCCCTCCACGATGACGAGTGGACGATCGAGCCGGGACGGAGCCCGCGAGCACAGGGACCGGTTAGCTTTGAAGCGCGTGCCGGTGCGGCGCGGCTGGTCGGCTGGGCGGGTTCCTTGGGGGCGCTCTTTGCTGCTGCCGGTGTCGTGCTCGGGCAAGCCGGCACGGCAAACGAACAGGCCGCGGCTTGCGGGCTTCCCGTCGTGGCCCTCGCCGGGACGGGCAAACGGGAGGATTGGTATCGCATGCGCCAACGCCGTCTGCTTGGAGATGCGTTGTTGCTCGTGCCGGCGGAGCCTGAGGCGGCGGCGGCGGCCCTGGAGGCGCTCCTGGCCGATCTCGAACGCATGCGGGCGATGAGAGAGGCCGGACGCCGGCGCATCGGGCCGCCCGGCGGCGGCGACCGGATCGCGCGAGGCATTTTGAGCGTCGCCCGCAATCGAGCGGCGTGCTGAAAGCAGCGGCGCTCGCGGCGTTCTTCGTGATCGTTCAGTTCTATACGTCGCTCGCCTCGCTGTCACCGACGCCGCCGGTCGGCTACCTCTTTGCCAGTCCGGCGGTGGCGACGGCGCTCGTCGCGGCTCTCGTGCTGGCGGCGCTATGGTGCGGCGTGACGCTCGTCCGCGAGCGGGCGCTCGGGGGCGCGTCGCCGTCGCAGGCCATCCTTGTCGCCTGGCTCGGGTCGGCGGCGCTTTCGAGCGCGCTCGGGCTCGACCCGCGCTCGAGCTTTGAAGTCGTCGGCATGATGGCGCTCGGTGCTCTCTTTCACCTGGCGCTCGTGCGGGACTGGGGGCAGCCGGCGGTTTCCCGCGGGGTCCTCGGAGCGTACCTCGTTGCCGGTGTCGGCGCGACGACGGCGGGACTGATCATGGCGTTCACGCACCGGCCGGCGCTGCTGTGGGCCCAAAACCACGGCCGCGCCGCCGGGTTGTTCGTAACGGCCAATCAGTTCGCGGCCTTTTTGATCGTCTTCATGTTCGTAGCCCTCGGGTGCGCGCTCGGCGCGCGAGGTTTTACGCAGCGCCTCGGGGCGCTGGCGGCGCCACTGGCGTTGTTGGCGCTCGGGGCGACGCTGTCGCTCGCGGGAATGCTCGGAGCCCTCGCCGGCGGGGTGTTCTACGCCGCCGCCATGGGAGCGCGCCGCCTCGCGCTCGCGTTCGTGCTGGTGGCGGTGGCGACCGGCGGCATTCTGGCCGTCCGTCCTGCGCTGGCGCACGACCCGGCGTATCGCTTCGACCGTCTACGGACGTGGGAAGCCGGGCGGCGCGTCATCGCGCTCTTCCCGTTGACGGGCGTCGGCCCGATGGCGTATTGGCGGGTCTATCCGGCGATTCGCCCGCCGAACGGCGACCCTCCGGGCACCTTCGGCGCGCTGCATCCGCACAACGCCTACCTGTCGCTGGCGGGTGAGACCGGAGTGATCGGAATGGTCGCGTTCGCCTACGGCTGGTGGCGCTTCATCGGTGCGGTGCGACGAGGATTGTGCCGTCGCACGCCCCGCGAGCGTCGCTTCATCCTGGGAGTGTGCGCCGCTTTGATCGCCGTGCTCGTTCAGGGAGTGTTCGACACCGTCGGAATCGTGGTCATGTGTTTTGTCTGGATTCCCTACATGGGGCTGGCTTTGGCCGCCGTCACCCACGGGTTCACGGAGCAGCGAAGAGCGGCATGACCGTGCGCCGAATCGTCCTGTCGATCGTGGTGCCGAGCTTGCTTGTCGGCTGCACGCACCCGCGCACCACGGTGACCAGCCAAACCTCAGCGGCACCGGCGACGTCGCTCCCACCGGGCGAGCCGGGCCCTTCCGCCTCGCCCGGTAGGCAGCCCGTTGCAACTCCGTCCCAAGTCAAGATCACGGTCCACGGCTCGAAAGTCGGCTCGCGTTACATCTACGTGACCAAACAAAAGGACGACCGTAAAGTCTACGTGTTGCGGGCCGATTCCGAGAGCGGCGAGTATTTCGGAAGCGATACGGGGCGCAGCGACTTTGTAAACCCGCATGTGACGTTCTTCGGCAAAGGCGACCAGCGGCTCGTGGCCGACGCCCCGTCCGGAACGGCCGTCGAAAAGGACAAGACCATCGTCATGAGCGGCGGCGTGCAGGCCCGAACGGCAGACGGCAAGACCTTACGCAGCGACACCTTGCGCTACGATGATCAAACGGACATGCTGTACGGCAACGGCAACGTCGTCGTGAATTCGCCTTCGGGCGACCGCCTGGAAGGCGATCAGCTTCGCTGGAACCTGCACACCGGCCACATGGACTTCACGGGCGCGCGATGAGCGCAGCGGCTGCAAGCCTGCCGTTTTCGCGCGAGATCGTCCTGGAAGGTCTGATCAAGCGCTACGGCGCGCGCACGGTGGTCAGCGGCGTGAGTGCCGTCGTGCGGACGGGCGAGATCGTGGGCTTGCTCGGCGCCAACGGCGCGGGCAAGACGACGACGTTTTACATGGTCGTCGGCCTGGTGAAGCCCGACGGCGGTAACGTGACGCTCGCGCGCGACGGACAACGCTTCGATCTCACCGCCTCGCCGATGTACCGTCGCGCGCGCATGGGCATCGGTTATCTCGCGCAGGAGAATTCGATTTTTCGCAAGCTCTCGGTCGGCGACAACATTCGGCTGATCTGGGAGATGAACGGCGTGACGCGCAAGGAGCAGGACAGGCGTCTTCCGGCGCTGCTCGACGAGTTTGGCCTCGGCCGCGTCGCCGAGGCGCGGGGCGATTCGCTCTCGGGCGGCGAGCGGCGGCGCGTCGAAATCGCGCGCGCGATCGCGACGGAGCCGGCGTTCTTACTGCTCGACGAGCCGTTCACCGGGATCGACCCGATTGCCGTCGCTGACATCCAGTTGATGATCCGGCACCTGCGCGAGCGCGGGCTCGGCGTGCTGATCACCGATCACCAAGTGCGCGAAACCTTGGCCATCGTCGACCGATCCTACATCCTCAACGACGGCGTCATCATCGCGGAGGGTAACGCGCAGGAGGTACTCGCGTCGCCGGTCGCACGCGATGTCTACTTCGGCAAAGAAATGCGATTGTGAGGATCCTCGATCGCTACATGATCGCCGAACTGGTCGGCCCGTTCTATTTCGGGCTGTCCGCGTTCACGCTCATTTACGCCGCGACGACCATCCTTGCCATCGGGCGCTTGGTGTCCGAAGAGCACGCGCCGGTCGGCACGGCAGTGGCCTATTTTTTATGGCAATTACCGGCGATCGTCGTGACGGTCGTGCCGATGGCGATGCTGCTGGGAACGTTGCTCGCCTTGCAACGCCTGTCGGGCGAAAGCGAGATCACCGCACTCAAAGCCGGCGGAATCGGACTTGTCCGCGCCGTCACGCCGCTCTTGGTCGCCGGCATCGTCGTGTCGCTCGTCGCGCTGCTGCTGCAAGAAGGCGTCGTTCCGCATGCCAACGATCGCGCGCTGTTCCTGCGCGAAGAAGCCATCAAGCAGGTCGGGGCCTTCGGGGGCGGCAGCCACACGGTAATCTCGCAGTTGCCCGGCGGCGGCGAACAAGTGACGTATTTTCGCGGATACGATGCGCCGACGCAAACGTTGCTATACGTGACGATCGTGACGTACGGCGCGGACCACCAGCCGAAGGGCATCATCTTCAGCGACCGGGGCCGGTTCTCGCCGCCGACGTGGAAATTCGAAAATGCGCGCGCGTACGACGTGACCGGCAGCGGCGTAACGCAGATGACGCAGTATCCCGAAGCGACCGTCGACATCGGCGAGAAACCCAGCGAAATCGCGGAGCGCGCGACCGACAACAACCGGGAGGCGATGAGCCGTTCGCAAATACGGGAAATCATCGCATCGGGGCAACTCTCCCCGCAAGAAGTGCGTGCGTATCAGACGACCTACGAGGAAAAACTTGCGCGCCCGTTCGCTTCCTTCGTGTTCACGTTGATCGCGGTTCCCTTCGGTTTGCGCTCCGCGCGCGGAGGCGGCGGGGCGGGACTGGGTTTTGGGCTCGCGGTCGCGATCGTCTTCGTGTACTTCGTGCTTGCGAGCACCAGTTCGGCCTTGGTGTCGAGTCTGCCGGGCGGCTACGCGGTCTCGACGATCGGCGCTTGGATTCCGAGCGTCGTCTTCACGGCAATCGGCGCGGTTTTGCTGCGCCGCGCCGCCCGCTACTAGGTCGTTCAGAACGCGTGGGCCGGATCGGTGGCATTGCAGCGATCATCGTCATCGTGCTCGTGGCCGGCCTGATCGCGTACATCGGCGACCGCGTCGGACATCAAGTCGGGCGCAAACGCATGACGCTGTTCAACTTGCGTCCCAAGTACACATCAACGATCGTCGCCGTCGCGACCGGCATGATGATCGCGTTCGTCGCGACGCTCGTCACCCTGTCCACCTCGCCCTACGCGCGGGCCGCCTTTTTCCACCTCCAGGATATCAACAATCGGGTCAACGCCCTGCAGGCGCAGGCCGACGCGCTGGTCGACCGCGTCCGCAATACGAACATCGTGCTGGCGCGCGGAGAGGTCGTCTACAGCTTATTTCTGGTCATCAAGCCGCAGCAGTCGCGCACGCAGCAGCTCGGTGAGCTGTCCGCATTCTTCGATGCGGCGGTGGCGGCGATGAATCAGCGCTTCGGGTCGGCCGGCTTGCGGCCGTTCGTCGGCCGCGCCAAGGATGCCGACATCCAAAAGAAATTGAGGTCCGTGCTCGACGACGAGACCACGCAAGGGTTTCTGCTGCGCGGGCCGGTGCTGGTGATCGCGCTCGCCGACCAGAACCTATTCGTCAACGACGAGCTGCACTTCGGAATCAAGACCTACGCCGACCAACAGGTGTTCCGAGCGTCCGCGCCCATCACGAGCGTCGAAGTCGACGGCGGAACGGCGATCGTCCCCAACGTCGCCTACGGGCAGCTGATCACGGCGATTCGTGCGATCGCCATCGACCACGGCATGCCGCCGGCTTTTGCGACCGTCGTTCCCGCGCTGACCGATACCGACGTCGCCACGACCCGGCGCACGATCATGCACGGTCACGGTCGCTACTATATCGTCGCGCGCGCCCGCGGGAACATCTTTCCGCATACGGCCCAGATACCGGTCTCCTTCGAACTAAGCCGCACGCCGCGATGACGGAACGGATCGTCCTGGGTGTCGATCCCGGCACGCGCAAGTGCGGCTTCGCCGTAATTGCCGCCGCTGCGGCCGCGCCGCTGGAACTGGGCATCGTGCCGACCCAAGAACTGGGCGCAACCGTCTCGCGCCTGGTGACCCAGTATCCCGTGGCAACGATCGCGCTCGGTGGGGGGACGCACACGGCACCCGTCGCCGCCATCGTGAACGGCTTCGGCATTCGCGTTGAAGTCGTCGACGAACGTGAAACGACGTTGCGCGCTCGGCGCCGCTATTTCATGGCGCACCCGCCACGCGGCTGGCGCCGGCTCGTGCCGTCCGGGATGCTGTTGCCGCCCGTCCCGATCGACGATTTCGCCGCGCTGTTGATCGCAGAACGGTTACTCGAGTCCAGCTCCGTGATCGAGGACGTGGTTCGCTAACGCAGGAGTCCCGCTCTCTCGCCGGTGAAGCGAGGTGCGGCGCGCGCCCCGGAACGGGCGTGTTTTGTCGTCCGCCCCGGAGGAGTTATGCGCCGTCTCGCACTGGTCGTCGTCGGGCTCGCATTGAGCCTTGCGGCGGCCGTGCGGCCGGCCGCCGATGCGACCCCCTTTTCCGATGTGCCGGCCTCGCACTGGGCGTACCAATACATTCAGACCTTGGCGGTCGACGGACTGATCGACGGCTATCCCGACGGCGAATTCAAGGGCGACCGTCCACTCACGCGCTACGAGATGGCCGTCGTCGTCGCGCGCGTCGTGGCCAAGCTGCAAGAGAACGGCGGTCAGGGAGCGTCGCGCGCCGATCTCGATAAACTTCAGAAGTTGATCGATGCCCTCAAGGACGAACTCGATGCGCTCGGCGTCCGCACGACCAACGTGGAGGATTCCGTGGGCGCCCTGGATCGCCGCACGAAATTCGCGCAGTCGGTCGCCCTGCACGGCGTCTTTCTGCCCAACGTCACGTTTCGCCAGCGCGTCGTCATTCCCAAGACGGTCACGAACACGACCGGGACGCCGATCACGACGTACTACGGCGCGGTCGTTCCGGGGCCGGCCAACCCCTCGCAACCGGCCGTCGGCGCGATCGACCCCTTCGTCAACGCCTTTTTGACGACCGACGACTCGAACGACCCGCTCACGCAAGCCCCCTCGGGCATTGAGATCCGTCAGGACAGCCGCTTCTCGCTTGCCTACGCGGTCAGCAACAACGTTACGGTGTCGCTGCCGGTGCACGTGCTCAACTTTGAATACGGCGGCGAGTTCACGCAGCAAGCGAAGTTCGACGTCGAGCCCGGCGTCGATCTCGCGGTTACGCACGCAGGCGCTATCTCGAATCTCGACGTGCAGTTCGGGATCGTCGACGACATGGCATCGTCGCGCACCGGGCTCACCTTCCGAGCACCGGCGGGCTATACCGATCAGGCGCCCTACGTCGAGCCGTACCAGCCCTTCCAGAAAGGCGTGTCGTTCAAGGGGACGGTCGGCGAAGGAACGTTCGGATTGACCGATTTCCAGACGTCGTTCACGCGCCTGGATGACACGCTGTTCAATACGCAACCCGGCGTCGTCGATCCCAACGTCGTACCGTTCGAAGCCAATCAATACTTTCTGCCGATCGTCCCGCCGCAAGCGACGTTCACGCAAACCGGCGCCGCCCTGCGTACGGACACCTTTTCTTCAGGCAGCGGCATTCTGTCGCAAGTGTATCTGACGCAGAAGGCACAGGCGGGATCCGTCTCGGTGTCCGCGTTCGGAGGCACGCTGACCGGCGCGCCCGCGTTCACCTACAACGACGCCTACAATTCGGTCGTGTTCGCAACGCCGCTGCCGCCCGGTTCGACGGTCAGCCTGAGCTACCACGGCCTCGCGGTCAACTTCAACGCCTCGCAACAGCGCTATATGATGCATGTGCGCGCGAATCAGAGCTTCAAAGGGCTGCCGGGCGTGGAAGTCGGCCTGAGTTTCAACCGCATCTTCGGCTTCGACGACGCCGTCATCTCGGGAAGCGGTCCCACGACCCTCTCACAGGCCTATGCGGCGCCGGTCAACGCCTCGGGCGACATCAGCGACACGGTGCTCGGCTTCGATTTCCAAGCGCCGCTGCCGCTCGGGACGGCGGCCGCGGGTACGCAGCCGGTACTGTTCGGCGAGGCGGCAACCAGCACGTTTTCGCCCGACGTACGAACGCTTGCGACCGTGGCCGATGCGGCGGGGCTGCTCGGTTTACGAGTGAACCTTCGGGCCGTTGCACTTTCGGTACAGTACCAAAGCGTCGGAAGCAACTTCTTCGACGGCGCGCCGTTCCGGTATTACGGCAATGCGCCCGACGTCTTCGCCGATTATAACGCGCCGTATCTCCCGGGCTTCTTCGGCTTTGCGAACAACCTGGGCATCAACCGTCAGTTCGATGCGCAATTCCCGCGCGTCGGACGAGCCAGCCCCGATGCGGAAGGTAATCCCAATCTGAGCTTCATCTTCCCGATGTGGAACCCGCTGCGGGCTTCGGGGCCCGAATTCTATTCCGCCTTCGCACCCAACACGCGCGGGCCGACGGCATCGATCGAGGCACCGGGGCGCTTGGGCGCCGCCCGCTTTACGGTAAACGGTTCGTACCAGCACCTCGAAGAGCTGGCCCCGCGGGCCGACGGCACGCTCTATTTCGGGCCGCCGTATCGTCCGACCCAGCCCGAGCGCTACGACGATTACAACGTCGGCACGTCGTTCAAGTTGCCGGTCTTCGGGCAACAACTGACGACGAATCTGTCGGGGACTTACGAGACGCTGCGGCGTTCCGATGCGGGCGTGCAGCAATATTATCCGATCGATCCGGCGACGGGCGCGTTTGAGCCCAGTGCCGTCGCCGATGCGAAGCTCGCCTTTCCGAGCGGCGGCAATTTCGGCGTCGGCGGCAGCCAGGTCGGCTTCTATCCCAACGACATCAACGTGCGGCGCATCGCGATCACGGCTTCGGCGGCGCTGCCGATCACGCCCGATCTGACCTTGGGCGGGTCGTATTCGACGCAGCGCTACGGTGGATCGTACGGCACGACGCTCGGCCAGAACATTTCCGAACGTAAGGACTATTATACGGGTTCGCTCACGTACGCGATTCCGCGGACCAACTCGTCGGTCACCTTTCTAACGCGGCGCTACAACTACGTCGATGACGTCGTGCCGAACGCAAACCTGCAAGAGAACCGTCAAGACGTCAACTTCACGGTTCGCTTTTAGCCCAAACGCGAGCGTTCGCATCGCGGCGACGCTGACCGCCATCGTCGTTTGCGCAGCGCTCGGGTTATTGCAAGCCACCGCGTCGATCGTTCTGCGGTCTCGCGCGGTGCCGGGGTCCTGGGTGATGGCCGTTCCCGGTACGGTCGTAGCGCAGATGGAACGTCTGCCACCGAACGTACCCGTCGAGGGTGCGCTACGCGTGGCGCTAGCCCGAGAGGCGTTGGCGCACGGCGATCTGGTAACCGCGCGCCGGCAAATTTCGGCGCTTGAATCCTCGCCCGACCGTCTCGCTTTGCAGGCGCAACTCGCGTTGCGCGACGGCGATTGGGAGACCGCATTGCGCGACGCGCTCGCATCCGAAGATCTCACGACGATCGACGGCCTGACGCGCGCGTTGCTCGCGACCGGCGACGTCGGGCAGGCGCTCGCCGTGCAAAAGGCGGCGGTCGCGCAGCTCGTCGCCGATCCAACCCAAGGCGAGGCATTGGCGGAGGCCGAGTTTCGTTTGGGACACTTGGAGGAGATGACGGCGTGGCACCTTTACGTCGGCACGCGGGTGCGCCGTCGACACGAGCTGGCGGCGCTCGCGGCCTATACGCGGGCGTCAGCCCTGACGCCGTTCGCCGTCCGCTATCTGGTGGCGCTCGGAACGCAAGCGATCACCGTCGATCGGTACGCGCTGGCGGACGCCGTGTTCACGCGCGCACGCACGGTTGATCCGACGAGCGCAGAACCCGAGGTGGGCCTCGCCGAGCTGGCGCTGCGCCGCGGGGATCGGAGGGCCGCGAGCGTGGCGCTCGCGCGGGCCCAGGCGCTCGAGCCGCGTTCGGCCGCCGTGCGCCGGCTCGCGCAGATGCTCGCGCAGTGACATGCCGGTACCGCGAGCGGTGAACGACTGAGCGCGTCCCTTCGGGTCGGAATCGACGCGCAACTTGCGGTCGGCACGGCCACCGGCATCGGAGAGTACGTGCGCGGTTTACTGGACGCGCTTGAAGGCGACCGTCAGGTTTGCGAGGTGGTCGCCCTGTCCGAACCGCGCGTCAATCCCTGGCGCTTCGACCGCCGCGTCCTGTGGGATCAGGTCCTCTTGCCGCTGGCCGCGCGACGCGAACGCGTCGACGTGTTGCACTGCTCCGCCGGTACCTTGCCGGTGATGCGCAGCCGCATCCCCGTCGTTGCGACGGTGCACGATGTTGCATGGTTGCGAGCACAGCGCCACGCACGCTTCTACGCGCGCGCGTACTTCGGAAATTTACAACGCGCGTTGTATGCGCGGGCGCACACCATTTTCGTCGACTCACACTTCTCGCGCGCCGAACTTCTAGCGTTAGCGCCTATCGATCCGTCGCGCGTGGAAGTTCTCTATCCCGGCGTCGCGCACGACATCATGCACCTCGTGCGTAGGCCCGATGCGCAGCCGTTCGCCCTCGTCGTCGGAACCGTCGAGGTTCGCAAGAATCTCGAGATTCTCGTGCGCGCGCTGCCGGCGCTCCCCGGCTTACGTCTGGTATCCGTAGGACCGTTCACGGCCTACCGCGAGCGAATCGTGGAACTCGCGCGCGCGTGCGGCGTCATGGAGCGCGTCGAATTGCGCGGCTACGTATCGCGCGCCGCGTTGCTCGATTTGTACGCGCGCGCGACGTTTGCAGCGGTGCCGTCACGGTATGAAGGCTTCGGCTACGGCGCGGCTCAGGCACTGTGCGCCGGCGTGCCGCTCATCGCCGCGCGCGCGTCGTCGTTACCGGAGATTGTCGGTGACGGGGCGCCGCTGGTCGCGCCGGACGACCCGGCCGGCTGGATCGACGCCGCTGCCTCCGTGCTGAAAGCACGCGATGCCGTTGAAGCCTCAGCCGCAGCCGTGCGGGCAGCCGCCCGTCTCCGTTTCGGCTGGGCGGGCACGGCACGAACGGCGAGCGCCGCCTACGCTCGCGCCGCTAATGGAGCACGCACGGAAAGCCCGGGCGTGTTATAGTCGAGTGACGACGGAGGTAAGGTACGATGCGCCCGATGCTGCACTTTTCCGGCCTCATTGTTTGGGCTCTCGCGGGCACCATGGCTGCCGCTGCAGCGACGCCGATGTGCCCAGTGGTCTATCGGTATGTTCCTTCGAGTGTGCCGGATTACGCGTATGGGGACGACGCGCCAGAATCGTGCGTTGCAGCGGAAGCGTTGCCTGGACTCACGCAAAACGCATTTTTGGATTCGGGTTGTCTGCCATGTGGATACGATGCGACGCCCGCCGGCATGATGGTGCTTGCGCCGCGCTTGGCTTGCGAGCGATACGGTCGAATTGACACGGTCGCGAGCTACGAGAGAACGGCCGCCCCGCAGAAAGCTGGCCCGGGCGGTCGCTGCGCGCCGGTCGTTCCGCTCGCGGAGAGGACGGAAGCGGTTCCTGCCGATCGTTCAATGCACGGTCTACCGACAGGGGCGCCTCTGCCGCGTATCGGCGTTGCGCCTGCCCCACCACGTTTCCAACCAATCGAGAGGAGTCAACCTTTCCTGAGGAGCCAACCTGTCGACAGGAGCCAACCTCACGAAAGCGCTCCCTGGGGCCACGTCTGAGCATCCCTGCCGGCGGTGCCGCGCTAATACACCGGCGAATTCGATGACCCCGGCGGAGCGCTGCCGTCGTCCGGAGCCATGACTAAGCGCAACGGATACGACGAGCCGCCTTCGGGCATCGTGACGATGTCGGTGCGGACGAAACTGCCGGGGCCAACGGTATACTGCCGTAGTTTGTAGTGGCCGAAGGCCGCCATCGCGTGCGCTTGCACGAGGACGCGGTCGATGACGAAGGTGCCGGTGGCCTTGCCGCCGCGCGGGCTCGCATAAAGCGCGATCTGACGGGCGTGGCGGCGGTCGTTGTTGACGATGCGGACCGTCACCGATTGGAGCACGCCGTAATCGCCGGCCAGCGTTTGCCCCTCGACGAGGTTGGAAAGCGGAAACTGCCCGATCGGGATCTCGAGGTCGGGCCCTTCGGTGTCGTAACTGTAATCGTAGAAGAACTCGGGAATGGTGTAGATGCCGCGCGCATGCGGCTTGTCGCCGACGAGTTCTGCAGACGTCGGAATGGCGGCGCCGACCGAGTCCGACGCATCCTGAGCAAGCAGCGTCAGGTGCACGGGCGCGCCCGCAATCTCATGCAATTGCATGAGCGCGCTCACCGTTTGACCGGCGGGCAGGGATTGCTGCGCGAGATTCGTCGTCGTATGAGCGGGAATCGTCACGACGGTTCCTTCATTCTGAGCGCGGCGTACCAAGAAGCGCTGCGTCGAGAGATGTCCGACCTCCATCTCGTTGGCTTCGGGTCCCGCCACGCCCGCGACGTATTGAACGAGCGCGGGTTCGGAAGAATCGTTGCGCACCTTGAGTACGATGCGGCGATCCGGTTGCCCGGGCGGATTGTAATGGTAGTATAGGAATCGCTCGACCCGTTTGGTGTCGAGGTCGGCGCTGAAGAGGATGCCGTCTTCGCGCAACGTTTCGGGGTAGTCGCTGACGAGCAAAAACTGCGGCGGAATGCGCGGCTGCGCGAAATTCTCGACGCGCACGCGGGTCGTTCCCCGGACCGTAAAGTAGCCTTCACCTTGCACGATGAGCGGGACGTCGACGCTCATGACGTCATCGAGCGCAAGCGGGCGCGTGACCGAGACGGAGTCGGCCGATGCCACCACGCTCGCTCCGGAGCGCCTCGAGACGGCGGCCATTGCCGCCGCAACCGCCTGCTCGCGCACGAAAAGCTGCGTCGCCGGATCGCCCGTGATGCGAATCGACGCCGTGCGCGACACGTCACCGGCAGGATAGGCGACGCGTACGGGAACTTGGCGCGTCAATCCGCGGACGTCGGTAATGGTGATCGTCGTGGCGCCGAGCGCCTTGCCCGTGATCGTCACCGTCCGCGCGTCTTGGTCGACGGTCGCATCGACGATCGCGGGGTCGGCAACGGTGGCGGTGATGGTGCCGAGCACCTGCAGGATGTGCAGCGTCTCGGTTCCGCCGGGAGTGACGCCGGCATTTGGCGGGTTGACGATGATCGGCGGCTGTGTCGGTGACGGGCTCGGCACGGGGTTGGAAACGGATGGTGCCGGCACGGCCGGCGTTTCCGACGGTGCCGCCGTTGCCGGCATGGCAGTGGCCGGGAGCGCCGAGGCCGGTATTTCCGGGGCCGGTTCCGTCGTGCTGGGGCCGGTAGCGGACGATGCTGATGGTGTCGGCGAGTCGCCCGGAACGGGCTGCGCTGGGATACTGCGCGCCGCACCGCTTCCGAACGCAACCAAGAGGGCGCCAAGCCCCACCAGTGGCGCGCCGAGACGGCGCATCGAGTCCTCCTCGTTAAGCGATCTGTGCCTCGCGCGCGACGGCGGAAGCGAGTAGCGTCTTGTATCCAACGCTCGGAAACAAGACCGTTACGAGGTCCTTCTCCGCTCTCTCGACCGTGCCTTGCCCAAACTTCGGATGCGTGACGACGTCGGCGATGCGATAACCGCTGGTGACCTTCGCGTCGATTGCTCGCGCGGCGGCTGCGGCATGCAGGCAGTTGTCGCACGCGCCGCAGTTGTCGCGCTCGAACTCCTCGCCGAAATAGTTCAGGATGAATTTGCGGCGGCAGCCGCGCGTTTCGGCGTACTGCAACATCATCGCAAGTTTGCTCTGGTCGTAGGACTTCTTCGTATCGTAATTGGTAAGGTTGAGAACCAAATGCCGATTGCGAAGTGCATCGGCCGTCAGTCCGTACCGCGAACGAGCGCGCATCTCGATGAAACCGGCTTTTTTGAGCAGCGCCAACACGACTTTGAGCTTGGTCAACGGCAGCTGCGAAATCTTGCGGAGGTCCGCGAGCGACACGCCATCTTCTTGGCCGCCGAAATATTCGAGCGTTCCGAAGACCTTCTGCACGTCTTCGATGTCGGGATACTTGCCGGTGAGGAAGTAGTTTTGGACGCGCGTGTCGCTCATGCGGTACAGCAGAATGCAACGCGATAGATCGCCGTCGCGGCCGGCGCGTCCCGCTTCCTGCGTATATGCTTCAATCGACCCCGGCAGATCGTAATGCACGACGAATCGAATGTTGGATTTGTCGATGCCCAAGCCGAAGGCATTGGTCGCAACGACGGCGCGAATTGCTTCGGACATGAACAATTCGTGCACCGAGACGCGATCGTGCTTCTGCAATTTGGAGTGGTAGACGGCAGCGGGCAAGTCGAGATTGTCGTGGAGGTAGCGCTGGACTTCCAGCGCGTTCTTGATCGTGGCCGTGTAGACGATGCCGGTTCCGTCGAGGCCCTGCTCGAAAAGGCTCCGCAGACTCTTTAGTTTCGCGGCTTCGCTTTCGCCGCGAATCACTTCGTACCGAAGATTGGGCCGGTCGAAGCCCTTGACGACGGTTTCGGCGTCGGGTATGTCGAGCTGAACGAGAATGTCCTCCCGTACGGCGGGCGTGGCGGTTGCGGTCAGCGCTAGGACCGTGGGGTGACCGAGCTGCTTGATGATGCCGCCCAGCGCCAGGTATGCGGGCCGAAAGTCGTGGCCCCACTGGCTGATGCAATGCGCTTCATCGACGACGAAAAGCGGGATGCGAACGGTTTTCAACAGCGCGACGAACGACTCGTCCTCGAGCTTCTCCGGCGTGACGAAGACGATCTTCAGTCCGCCGCTTGCGATGCGGCCACGCGCGGCAAGTTCTTGCTCTTCGCTGATGGTCGAATTGAATGCGACGTTGTCGGTGAAGCCGCGTTCCTCCAGCATGTCAAGCTGATCTTTCATCAACGCGATCAGCGGACTGACGACGACCGTCGTGCCTTCCATCATGAGCGCCGGCAGCTGGTAGCACAGGCTCTTTCCTGCGCCGGTTGCTAGAATTGCCAGCGTATTCTGGCCGCGCAGCACGCGCTCGATGACGTCCTGCTGGCCCGGGTTGAACGCCGTGAATCCGAAGCGCTCCTGCAACTCTGCAAGGATGCGCTCGGCCGACACAAGAGGCACTCCCACCTCATCTCCTAGGTTCATGAACCGCGCTCAGGCACGGCAGCAGTCGGGCTTCATAAGCAAAGACCGACACTGCAGTAACGACAATACCCGCCGCGTTGTTTCTCAAACAGGTGTGCGCTCGCGCGCGCCGCGAAACCAGACGGCGTGTCGTTGTATCGGACGTGGCGTCCGCTCACATTTACCGGCTTGGTCGGACAAGACGCGGTCGTACGCACCCTCCGCTCGGCACTCGCCGGTGGAAAACTCGCCCACGCGTACCTCTTCTCCGGTCCGCGCGGGAGCGGCAAGACGTCGGCGGCAAAGATTTTGGCGCGCTGCATCGATTGCGTGCTCGGCCCGACGCCCGACCCCGACAATACCTGTGAGTTCTGTCGCGCGATCTTGGCCGGCACGGCGTTGGACGTCGTGGAGGTCGACGCTGCATCCAATCGCGGCATCGAAGAGATCCGTGCGCTGCGCGAGTCGGTGAAGTTCGCTCCGGCTTCGATGCGGATGAAAGTCTTCATCATCGATGAGGCGCACATGCTCACCCGCGAAGGCGCCAACGCCTTCCTCAAAACGCTCGAAGAGCCGCCGCCGCATGCGGTGTTCATCTTGGCGACGACCGCGCCCGAAGCGTTACCGCCGACGATCCTTTCGCGCTGTCAACGCTATGCGTTCCGGCGGATTCCGATCGCCGTGATGATCGCGCGCATGCGCGAGATCGCGGAGGCGGAAAACATCTCGATCGGCGACGATGCGCTTGGCGCGATCGCGTATCGTGCCGACGGCGGACTGCGCGACGCACTGACGATGCTCGAACAGGTTGCATCCTATGCACAGGGGCCGATCGACGCGACGACGGTGGAAGCGGCCTTCGGCGCGACTGGGCGTCAATACGCGCGTGGGCTAGTCGAAGCGGTGCTGGCGGGCGATGCCGCCACGGCGCTGCGCATCGTCGACGAGGCAAGCGATGCCGGTGCCGACATGACGGGCCTTATCCGCGGCGCGGTGGCCGAATACCGTAACCTGCTCGTCGCACGCATCGATCCCCAGCTACTCGCGCGCGACCTGTCGGCGTCCGACGCCGGCACGGTCGTTGCACTGGCAGGGAGCGTCGCGCAACCAAAGGTCGTGCGCGGATTGCGCCTGTTGGAAGACGCGCTGGCCGCGGGCCGCGGTTCGGGCAATCCGCGACTCGAGTTGGAAACGGCCGTGTTGCGGCTGGTCGTGCAGGCTGAAGATCCGAGTCTGGAAGCCCTTGCGACGCGCGTTGCGCTGTTGGAAACGGGCACCTCAGCCACCGCTTCGGCGGCGCCTGCGGCCCGCGGCATTCCTGCGTCCGCGAACGCGGCCGCGGCGCCGGTGAGGGAGCGTGCGGTCGCCGTGACGCCGTCCCCCCCGGCCGCCGACGCCACGGTGCCGGCGCCGAGCGTCCAGCAGGTTCGTTCACTGTGGGATCAGATTCGACTGCGCGCAGAGGAGCGGTACAAGCCGATGCGCGGCATGCTGGCGCAGGCAACCGTTGATTCACTCGAGGGGAATGCACTCGTCATCGGCGTGGTCGACGCGTTGCAGGAGAGCTTGATGCGCGAGCGTCTGCCGATTCTCGAACGCGCCGTCGGCGACGTGCTGGGGCTGCCCTTACGGATCGTCTTTCGAACGCGCGGCGGCGCAGCGCCGCGTACGCCGCGAGCGGCCTCCAGCGAACGTGCGCCGAATCCCGCGCGAACCGCGACCGTCGAGCGCACCACGAGCGATGCGAGCGAGATCACCAATAACGGCGAAGCGGATCTGCTGGCGTACGCTCGCCAAAAGTTGGGCGGAACGGAGAGACGATGAACCAAGCGCAGATGATGGCGCAGATGAAGAAGATGCAAGCCGAGATGGCGCGCGCGCAGGACGAACTGGCGGCCACCGTCGTGAGCGGCAGCGCTGGCGGCAATGCGGTAACGGTCGAGATGACGTGCGACAATCGCGTCAAGGCGGTCAAACTCGCCAAGGAAGCGATCGATCCCGACGATGCGGAAACGCTCGAAGACCTGCTCGTCGTCGCCATCAACGATGCCGCGACAAAAGCGCAGGAGGCTTCGAGCCGCCGCATGAGTTCGCTTACGGGCGGGATGCGCATTCCCGGCCTGACATGACCGCGCGGTTCGGCCGCTGACGAGCGCGCTCGCAGGCCCCGTTCAAAGCCTGATCAACGAGTTCTCGAAGTTACCGACGGTCGGTCCGAAAACCGCTGCGCGGCTGGTCTTTCACCTGCTGAACCGGCCGCGCTCGGAAGCGCAGTCGCTGGCCGAAGCGATCCTTGCGGTCAAGGACCGCATCAAATTGTGCTCGCGCTGCTTTGCGCTTACCGAAGACGATCCGTGTTCGCTCTGCAGCGACGCACGCCGTGATGCGTCGATTTTGTGCGCGGTTGCCGAAGCGAAGGACATCTATGCGCTCGAACGCACCGGCGCCTATCGCGGCCGTTACCATGTGCTGGGCGGCCTCATTTCACCGATGGACGGCATTGGGGCGGCACAGCTGCGCATCAAAGAGCTGATCGAACGCATTGCGGCCGAAGGGCCCGATGAACTCGTGATTGCGACCAATCCCAATGCGGAGGGCGAAGCGACGGCGCTGTACTTGGCGCGCTTGATCGCGCCAAGCGGCGTGCGCGTCACGCGCCTGGCCTACGGCTTGCCGATCGGCGGCGACCTCGACTACGCCGACGAAGTCACGCTGGCTAAAGCGCTCGAGGGTCGCCGGACTCTGTGGTAACCGTATCCCCGAGCGCGAGCGTGCCCGGCGTGATCACGTCGCAGTACACGCCCAGCGTCGTGTCGCGCACGCGTGCGAGTTCGTCGAGAACGTGCGGAGTCGGCGAACCCGTTTCGACATCATAGGTGATGGTGACGCAACGTTTAATCGGCGCACGCACGCGCAGTCGTACGCTGCCGGCCGCAAGCGTCGCGCCGACGAGTTCAGCTTCGCTCGCGGCGAACGAAGCCGAGGCGCGCACGAAGAGATTCGGTCGAAAGCGTTGCGGGTCGAGGCTCATGCCCGTGATGCGCTCGACGTCCGCGAGCCACGTGTCGATGAGAATCGAGACTGGTGCAGCATCGAAGAAGGGTCCGTCGTCGGCGGCTTCGAGCGCGACGCCGCGCCCGCTGCCCCAGCCGGTCGCTTGTGCGACGTCGCCGGTCGTGTGGAGCAGATTGTGTTCTTTTCCGCGATATGGCTTGCCGCAGCGCGCGTGCTCGGGAGTCGCGACAAACAGTGCTTGATGCCGGTCTCCCGCCAGACCGTCGCTTCCGACGGCAGCGCTTTCCAGCGCTTGGGCTCGCAAGCTTTTGACGGGATAACGCCACAAGCATGTGATGCGGCCGAGCGGGGAGCCTGACTCCATCGCCGAAACCACTCGGCGTACCGTCCCCGGTTCCCTTTTGCATACGATCGAGGAAATAGCGCTTGAACGTAACGTCGGCGCCCGAAGTTTTGCGCCCCTTGAGTTTGGGGGAACTGCTCGACCGCGGGGTCACCTTATGCGTGCGCTTCTTCTTGCCGCTCGCAGCGCTGTATGTCGTCTATGCCGTCCCGTACGCATTCGTTCAATACTTCGCGACGCGGGATACACAGAGGACGTTCGAAGCCTTGGGTGCGATGATTCGCATCCAAACCGCGGGCGGCAGGCCGCTCGATCCGAGGGTCGTCTCGGCGATGTTGGCCCATCATCCGCTCTTCACTCCGTGGCTGGGTCTTCTGTTGCTGGCGAACTTTACGCTCGCGCCGCTGCCCTTTGCAGCGCTGATCGAGAACACCAGTGCGTTTTATCTCGGTAAGACGGCAACGTTCGGGCAGGCGTACCGCGCCGCCCTCGGCCGCTGGCTGCCGCTGATCGGCCTGAACTGTCTGTACCTCGGGTCGGGAATCGTTTTGTACGTCGTTGTGACGATCATCGCGTTCATTCTTATCCTAGGTCTCGCGTTGCTCACGGTCGCCGCCCACGGCTTGGGAATCGCACTGGCCGTCGTGGTCGGCGCAGTCGCGGTTGTGGTAGCACTTGCGGTCGGGGTTCTGTTCTTGCTGGCGCTTGAGACATCGTACTTTACGTGCGTCGTGGAGCGTGCGCCGCCGATGCAAGCGTTTAGGCTTGGCATCGCCCGCGTGCTGCGGCGCGTCGGCATGCGGCGCGCGTTGTTCGCCGGCTCAGCGTATATCGCGATCACGATCGCGGTCATTACGATCAGCGCTGTCGGTAACGCCATCATCATCGGATTCGTGGGCAGCCCGGTCGTCTCGGCCGTGTACACCTTGCTGCTGCAAATCGCCGTCGCCACGTTCCTGACGGCTTTTTTTGCAATTTTCTATTTCGATCTGCGCGTACGTGAGGAAGGGCTGGACCTTCAGGTTGCCGCGCAGCAAGCAGTACCGTCGGCCAGCGCTTGAACGTAACATCGGCGGCTGAAGTTTTACGCCCCATCGGTTTGGGTGAACTCCTCGACCGCGCGGTCACTCTCGGCGTGCGCTTCTTTGTGCCGCTGGTATCGCTGTACGTCGTGTACGTGGTGCCTTATGCGATCGGTCGATACGTCGCGACCCACGGACACCGGAGCAGTTCGATGTTGGGCGCGATCATTCACATGGAAACCGCAGGTGGCCGCCCGTTCGATCCCGGCGTCGTCTCCACGGTCCTGGGCCGCCATTCGTTTTTCACGCCGTGGTTCGCCTTCGCGTTGCTGGCCGCTATCTTCATTGCGCCGCTGCCCTCTGCGGCGCTGACCGAGAATACAAGCGCATTCTACCTCGGCATCGCGCCCACGTTCGTGCACGGATATCGCGTCGCGTTCGAGCGGTGGTTGCCGTTAGTGGGCCTCAACTTCTTGTACCTTGGGGCCGGCATCGCTCTGTGTGTCGTGTTCGACATCATTGCTTTTGCTATCGTCCTCGCTGCCGCGGGGTTGCTGACGGTCATCGCTCACGACATCGGCATCGCAAGCGCCGCCATCGCCGGCACCGTCGGACTGCTTGCCGCGCTTGCCGTCGCCGTCATTTTTCTGCTGGCGTACGAAATATCATATTACACCTGCGTCGTCGAGCGTGTACCAGCCCTGCAAGCGTTCACCCTGGGACTCGCGCGCGTGCTACGGCGCGGCGGCCTGCGCCGGACATTGTTCGTTGGGTCCGCATACATCGCGATTTACATTGGCTGGCTCGTCATCGCAGCTATCGGTGCCGAGCTCATCCGCATCGTCGTGCACAGTACGGCTTTGCGGCCGCTGTATTTCCTGCTGCAGACGATCGCGGTTGAGCCATTCTTCAGAGCTTTGTTGGCGGTCTTTTACTTCGATCTGCGCGTTCGCGAGGAAGGCTTCGATCTGCAAGCGGCCGCCCAGAACCTGCGCTCGACCTCATTCGCCGCGACGTGAGCAGCGCTGTATGGCCGCATGGCGATCCCGATGTCGTCGTGCGCTCGGTACTCGGGCAGCGGGCCTTTCGCGGCAGTGTGCGTACGACTCACGCCGCCGGGGAGCGGTCGCTGTTTGAAACGGTGTGGTCATGGTTC
>JAABUQ010000956.1_pt1 | contig 65115 bp, 48 predicted proteins | sample 5560001 | NCBI WGS metagenome assembly JAABUQ01 (sample SAMN10711888, study PRJNA513371) | rock metagenome | isolation source: Antarctica rocks | place: Antarctica: Victoria Land, Finger Mt nord | collected 2015-12-18
GCTCGGCGAAGAAGGACAAAAACGCCCGGGTCCCCACCTCGACCTGGAGCAACGGGTCGTCTACCTTCGCCACGGCCTCGTCGATCGAGACCCGCATCCGCCGCATCACCCGGTCCACGGCCGCCAGGAACAGGTCCCGCTTGCTCGGATAGTGGCGATAGATCGTCCCCTTGCCGACCTGGAGCTTCAGGGCCAGGTCCTGGGTCATCGCGTCCGCGTAGCCGAACTCGGCGAAAAGGTCCGTCGCGGCGTCGAGGATCTCCTCGGCCCGGACGCCCCCGCCGCCGGCCGCCGGGGTCGGCCGCTCCGAACTCGATAGGGTCAGGTCGGACCGATGCATGACCGTCACCACTCCCACCGCGACCCGAAGGCCCGGAGCCTCGCGGACTGACCGGTCAGTCACGCGGGAATGGTAGGAATGACGATCAATTTCGTCAACAAAAATGAAGGCCGAGCGATCAGGCCCGGACGACCTCGTCGAGGGCGCCCAGCAGGCGGTCGACCTCGTCGGGGGTCGTGTAGCAGGCGCATCCGACCCTCACGAGCCCGTCGGCCCCGTGGCCGAGCCGGTCGACCGCCGTGGTCGCGTAGAAGTCGCCGTGCGAGGCGAAGACCCCGCGCCTGGCCAGGTGCCGGCAGACCGCCTCGGGCCGGCTCCCGGTCACCGCGAACGAGACCGTCGGGGTCCGATCCCGGTCCGGCCCGGGGCCGAAGCGGACCACCCGATCGATGGCCCCCAGGCCGTCCCAGATCCGGTCGACGAGCTTCGAGGCCCGGTCGTGCAACGCCTCGAAGGCGGCTTCGAGCCGGGCCCGGCGGTCGCCCCCGGTGGCGAGCGAGGCCAGGAAGTCGACGGCCGCCGTCGTCCCGGCCATCCCTTCGTGGTTCTGGGTCCCGGTCTCCAGCCGCTCGGGCGCGGAGTCGGGCGACGGCCGGAGCTTGGGCACGTCCAGGGCCCGGATCAGCTCGCCCCGCCCGTACAGGACCCCGACATGCGGGCCGTAAAATTTGTACGCCGAACAGCCGAGGAAGTCGGACCCCAGGGCCCGGACGTCGACCAGCCGGTGTGGCGCATAGTGGACGGCGTCGACGAAGACCAGGGCCCCGGCGTCGTGGGCGACCTCGGCCGCCCGGGCCACGTCGTTGATCGTCCCCAGGGCGTTCGACGCCGCGCCGATGGCGAGGATTTTGGTCCGGCCATTGACCTGGCGGGGGAGGTCGTCCCAGTCGAGTTGCCCGTCCTCGGGCCGCATCCGGACCGTCCGGACGGTCAACCCGCGCTCGACGGCGAGGTCCCGCCACGGGTCGACGTTGGCGTGGTGGTCCAGCTCGGTGACCACGACCTCGTCGCCCGGCCCCAGCTCCCGGCCCAGGGCCCGGGCGAGGTGGAACGTCATCGACGTCATGTTGTTGCCGAACGCCACTTCCTCGGGCCCGGCGTTGAGGAAGTCGGCCATCGCCCGCCGGGCCCCGAGGATCACGGCGTCCGTCTCCTCGCTCGACGGGAACGCCCAATGGGAGTTGGCGTTGTGGTGATACAGGTAATCCGCCATCGCCTCGACCACGGCCCGGGGCACCTGCGTCCCCCCCGGGCCGTCGAAGTACGCCACCCCCTCGCCCCCGTGCCGACGCCCCAGGGCCGGGAACTGGTCGCGGATCGCTTCGACCGGGGCGACGGATCGGGCGGATGCGATCATGGAGTCCTCGGAGCGAAGGTGAGCGGCCGGGGCGAACGGCTCGCCTCGAAGGGTAGGCGGGGCCCGGGCCGCCGTCAATCCCCAGGGTCGATCGGTCCTACAAGCCGGATCGCAGATCCCAAGCATCTCGGATTTCAGACGATCGGTTTCATCTTGTCTTGCTGACGTCTGAAATTTTGCAATCGCGCATGCGGCGGATTGACGGGCCGATCGACCTTGCCGTCAATCCGCCGAGCCTTGGCGTCCCCAGACCGGCCGGGCTAAGATGGCCGGGCCGATCGACCTTCGCCCCCGGAGTCGTTCCGATGATCTATCTCGCCGTCACCTACCTGATCCGGGCCGGCCACGAGGATGAGGCCGAGGACCGGCTCCGGGCGCTCACCGCCGCCACCCGCGCCGAGCCGGGCTGCCGGTTCTATCAGGCCCACCGGTCGACGACCGACACCCGGAAGTTCTTCCTCCACGAGCAGTACGACGACGAGGCCGCCCTCGAAGCCCACCGCTCGGCCCCCTACTTCGTCGAGCACGTCGCCAACGGCTTGATCCCGATCGCCGACGACCGCCGGCCCGAGTTTTACCGGGGGATCGGCGGCTGAGCCGGTGGAACCTTCGGCGCGAACTCGAAGACCTCGAAGCGTTCGAGGTTCGGCCGCCGGCCCGGCTCGGCGGCGTCGAACTTGACGGTCTCCCGGCGGACGAGATCGTACCGGGTTCCCATCCGGGCCAGCCACGCGGCGACCTCGGGCCCGTCGACGTCGGGCGCGGCCCCGAGGACGCACCGGAGCGGGCGGGCTCGGGTCACCGCGTCCCACCGAGGGCCCCCCGAGCGCCGGGAGGGGGAGTAGATCGCCTGGTCGCAGAGCATGACCGCGACCCCGAGCCGGACCGAATCCCACTCCGCGACCCCGAGGTCCCAGCGGAGGTCGGCGACTTCCGCCCCCCGGCCGACCTCGGGCCAGAACCGCCGGGCGAACTCCCGGGCCGCCGTTGCCTGATACGCCCGATAAGGGTGCCGCCAGCCCGCCGCGATCGGGACGCAACCGACCACCACCAGCGCCGCCAGTCCCGCCCGGAGGAGCCGATCCCGGAACGCCGGCGACCGGACCCGCCCGAGCGCCTCGGCCGCCCCCAGGCCGATCAGGAGGCAAAGCCCGGGCGCGGCGTATTGCATGATCCGGGCGGCCGACCCGTGCGGGGCCGGCCCGCCATACGGGTAGCGACGGAGGGCCGCCGCCACCATCGCCAGCCCCAGCGGGGCGACCAGCGCCGCCAGGGTCGCCCCGCGCCCTCGCCGCCAGAGCACGCCCGCCCCGACCATCGCCAGGATCAAGCTCAAGCCGCTCGTCCCCCGCTCCCCCCCGCACGGATAAGCGAGCATGTCGCCCGTGTGGACCGTCACCAACCAGCCGATGAGCCCGACGGGCGAGTCGAGCGGCGGGAACGACCGGGCCCACATCTCCCGCATCCCCGGGCTGGCGGCGGTGGCCTGGGCCCGCGTGAACCCGACGAAGAGGAGGCCGAAGGTCGCCGCGATCGCCAGTCCGTAGGCCGCCAGGCCCGCCCGGACATCCCACCGCCCCGACCGCCAGGCGGGTCCGGCCAGGGCCAGGCCCACGCCTCCCGCCACGAACGGCGCCGGGTGCGACATCAGGAGGGCGAAGGGGACCGCCGCGACCAGGGCCCAAAGCCAGCCCGCGCGACCCGGTTCCCGGAGCCAGCCCAGGGCCAGCCCTTGCAGGGCGAGCGCGGCGAGCAGGTCCGAGGCATACGGCTTGAGGTCGGCCGCGTGCCGGATCGGGTGGACCGACACGGCGAAGATCGCCACCGACGCCAGCAACGCCCGGCCCGAGACCACCCGGGCCGCCATCGCCCGGAACCCGACGACGCTCGCCACCGCGCAGGCCATCGGGAAGAGCCGGAGCGACCACTCCCCAAACCCCAGGACCCGGACCGCCGCCAGCTCCGCCCAGAGGAACAGCAAGGGACAAACCTGGCCATAGTCGAGCGGCCGGAGCAGCCCCGAAAAATCCCGCTTGAGCAAGTTGACCGCGACGAACGCCTCGTCCCACCAGAGCGGGAAGTGGAGCGCATACATCGCGACCCGGAGCCCAACCCCCAACCCGACGAACCCCCATGTCGCCCGCCCGATCCATCGAGGATCGTCCCCCGAAGCCGGGGGGTGGGGCATGGCCAACGGAACGGTCGAGGTGTCTCCGGTCCCCAAGACGAAGCCGAGCCTCCGCCAAGGACCCGAACCCCCGGCCCGGATCGCCCCCGGCCGGCCCCCTTGACCTCGACCTGGTCTGGCGATGAATGGCAACGCCATCCATCAAATATCTTCAATAGCGGCGGAGGGATTCGAACCCCCGACACGCGGATTATGATTCCGCTGCTCTAACCAACTGAGCTACGCCGCCGTGGGGTCGTCCCGATCGGAGAGGACCAACTTATCGTCGGGGTCCTGGCAATGCAAGCCGACCGGGGAGCGTTTCGCGGGCCGCTCCCCGGTCGCGGGTCGATCCTTCGCGGCTCAGGCCAGGAGGGCCTTGATGACGCCGGCCTTCTCGACCCCGGTGAGCTTCTGGTCGAGCCCCTGGTAGCGGTAGGTGAACCGCTCGTGGTCGAAGCCGAGGAGGTGGAGCACGGTGGCGTGGAAGTCGCGGATGTGGACGGGGTCCTTGATGATGTTGTACGAGAACTCGTCGGTCTCGCCGTGGATCGTCCCCGGCTTGGAGCCGCCGCCGGCCATCCACATGGTGTAGCAGCGGGGGTGGTGGTCGCGTCCGTAATTTTCCTTGGTCAGGCCGCCCTGCGAGTAGATGGTCCGGCCGAACTCGCCGCCCCAGATGATCAAGGTCTCGTCGAAGAGGCCGCGGGCCTTGAGGTCCTGGACCAGCCCCCAGCAAGGTTGATCGACGTCCTTGCACTGGCTGGGCAGGCGGCCGGCGGCGTTGCCGTGGGTGTCCCAGTTGTTGTGGTAGATCTGGACGAACCGGACCCCACGCTCGACCATCCGCCGGGCCAGGAGCGCCGAGTGGGCGAACGAGCCCGCCTTCCTGGCCTCGTCGCCGTAAAGCTGGTAGGTCGAAGGGGGTTCGCTGGCCATGTCGGTGAGGTCGGGGACGCTGGACTGCATCCGGAAGGCCAGCTCGTATTGCTCGATCCGGGTGTGGGTCTCGGGGTCGCCCACGACCTGGTAGTTCATCTCGTTGAGCGAGCGGAGGCCGTCGAGGGTCCGGCGGCGGACCTCGGCGGGGACGCCGGGCGGGTTGTTGATATAAAGGATTGGGTCGCCGCCGCTCCGGAACGACACCCCGGAGTGCTCGCCCGGCAGGTAGCCCGACTGCCAGAGCCGGGCCGAGATCGCCTGGAGCTGCTCGGTGTTGGTCGGCTTGGCGACCAGGACGACGAACGTCGGCAGGTTCTGGTTGCCCGAGCCCAGGCCGTAGGAGGCCCACGACCCGAGGCAGGGGCGGCCGGTCACCATGTTGCCGGTCTGCATCAGGGTGATGGCCGGCTCGTGGTTGATGGCCTCGGTGTTCATGCTCCGGATGAAGCACATGTCGTCGACCATCTTGGCCGTGTGCGGGAGCAGCTCGCTGACCCACATCCCGGACTTCCCGTGCTGGGCGAACTTGAACTTCGACGGGGCGACCGGGAACCGCTTCTGGCCCGAGGTCATCGTGGTGAGGCGCTGGCCCATCCGGACGGAGTCGGGCAGGTCCTTGTCGAACCACTCGGCCATCTTCGGCTTGTGGTCGTACAGGTCGACCTGCGACGGCCCGCCGACCATGTGTAGGTAGATGACGTGCTTGGCCTTGGGGGCGAAGTGGGCCAGCCCGGGCAAGGGCCCCCCCTCGGCGCCGAGGGCGCCCGAGCCGGCGCGGTCGAGGCCCAGGAGGGTCGCGGCGGCGGCCCAGCCCACGGCGTTGACCCCCCGGCCGAGGAACTGGCGGCGCGACTCGGAACGGACGTATTCCTGGATCGGATTCATGGTGGTTCGACCTCGCCAGGCCCTTCGAATCGTTCCGGTCCGCGACGCTCGGGGATTTATTTGTTGAGGACTTCGTCGAGGTTGAGCAGCTCGTTGGCCAGCATGGTCCAGGCCGCGAGCGTGGCGACGTCGAGCGAGGCGTCGGCCTTGGAGTCGCCGACGGCGATCACCTTCTTCGCGTCCTCGACGTGGCCCTGGTAATAGGCCAGGAGGCCGTCGAGCGAGTCGCGGATCACCCGGTTTTCCCCAACCCGGAGGGGACGGGCCAGGAGCCGGCGGGCGACGAAGTCGAGGCGGGCGTCGGCGGCGTCGCCCCCTTCCTTGAGGGCCCGTTGGGCCAGGTGGCGGGCCGCCTCGATGAACTGCTCGTCGTTGAGGGTGACCAGGGCCTGGAGCGGGGTGTTGGTCCGCTCGCGGCGGACGGCGCAGACCTCGCGGGCCGGGGCGTTGAAGATGTCCATCGAGGCCGGCGGCGCGGCGCGCTTCCAGAGGGTGTACATGCTCCGGCGGTACAGCCCTTCGCCCGCGTCGTGCTTGTAGTTCCGGGTGTTGCTCCCGGGCATGGCGACGGCTTCCCAGACCCCGGCGGGCTGGTAGGGCCGGACGCTCGGCCCGCCCAGCTTCTCGACCAGGAGGCCGGAAGCGGCGAGGGCGTAGTCGCGGATCATCTCGGCGTCCATCCGGTAGCGGGCCCCTCGGGCGAGGTAGCGGTCCTGCGGGTCCTGCTCGATCGCCCCCGGCGTGGCCGCCGCCGACTGTCGATAGGCCGCCGAGGTGACCAGGAGCTTGAAGAATCGCTTCACGTCCCAGCCGTTGTCGCGGAAGTCGACCGCCAGCCAGTCGAGCAGTTCGGGGTGGGTGGGGAGGTCGCCGGTGAGGCCGAAGTCGCCGGCCGTCTTGACCAGGCCGTTGCCGAACAGCTCTTGCCAGAACCGGTTGACGGTGACCCGGGCGGTCAGCGGGTGCTCGGGCCGGACGAGCCATTGGGCGAACCCCAGGCGGTTCTTCGGCAAGTCAGATGGGATCGGCGGGAGGAAGGCCGGGGTGTCGGCCTTGACCTGATCGCGCCGCTTGTCGTAGTCGCCGCGGAACAGGACGAAGGCGGTGGGGGCCTCGGGCCGCTCGTTCATGACGTGGGCGACCGTCCCCCGGATCATGAGGGCGGCCTGTTCCCGCTCCAACTTCGCCAGGGCGGCGCCGAGGCCCTGGGTCGCGGGGTCCTGGGTCGCGAGATACCAGGCGAAGGCGGCCTCGGCCTCGGGGCCGGTCCGCTTGTCGGGGACCTTGGCGGCGAGGTAGCCCGCCTGGCCAAGGCCGACGAGCGCCTCGACCTCGTCGGCCGAGAGGGCCCGGCCGTGGACCCGGAGGTCGTGGAACAGCGCGTCATCGACCTTCGACGACTTGTCCCGCTGGGCGAGCTTGAGCGGGACCGCCGCCTTGATCGACCCCTTGAGGGCGTCGGCTTGGGGGGTGACGGCCCGGAGTTTGCCGTCGAGGTAGAGCTTGACCCCGGCGGCCTTGCCCGAGCCGTCGTGGGTCATCTGGACGTGGTTCCAAACGCCCGGCTTGAGCTCGCCGTCGGAGGTGACCTTGACGGCGTCCTCGGGCCACTTGCTGATGATGTGGGCGGCGAGCTTGCCATTTTCCAGCCAAAGGTCCCACCCTCGGTAGTCGGCCGCGTCGTCCATCCGGGCCAGGATGGCGCCGCCGAGCCCCTTGCGACCGGGCTTGACCCAGAGGCCGTAAGAGAAGGCCTGGTCTTTCTCGAAGTCGCCGACGTCGGCCAGTTCGAGGGCGGCGCCGGTGGACTTGGCCGCGGAGTCGCGGTCGTCGAGCCGGGCGCGGAGCTTCTGGCCGGCGACGGGCCTGAGGGCGTCGAGGGATTCGGGGGTCGCGGCGGCGAGCCACCTGTCGAACTCGGGACGGGTGGCGGCCTTCCGGGCGTCGAAGTCCTTCTTCGCCCCGGCCAGTTCGCCGCTCAAGGTCTCCCAGCGGCCCCGGTCGGACAGGGCGGGGACGATCACCGTCGGCGGCGTGTTCGAGATGTTGCCGTCCATCGCCGCCTGGGTCGAGTTGTTGAAGAAGGCGGCGAGGCTGTAGAACTCCTTCTGGCTGATCGGGTCGAACTTGTGGTCGTGGCAGACGGCGCAGCCGGCGGTGAGCCCGAGCCAGGTCTGCGCCACGGTCTCGGTCCGGTCGCGGGTATAGAGGACGAGGTATTCCTCGTTGATCGCCCCGCCTTCGTTGGTCGTGATGTTGCAGCGGTTGAAGCCCGAGGCGACTTGCTGGTCGAGCGTCCGGTTGGGGATCAAGTCGCCGGCCAGTTGCTCGACGGTGAACTGGTCGAACGGCTGGTTCTTGTTGAAGGCGTTGATGACCCAGTCGCGGTACGACCAGATCTCGCGGAAGTTATCGAAGTGGATGCCGTGGGTGTCGGCGTAGCGGGCCGCGTCGAGCCAGTATCGCCCCCGATGCTCGCCCCAGCCGGGCGCGGCCAGGAGCTTGTCGACGTACCGCTCGTAGGCGTCGGGGGCCGGGTCGGCGAGGAACGCCTCGACGTCGAGCGGGGCCGGGGGCAGCCCGGTGAGGTCGAGGCTCAGGCGGCGGGCCAGGGTCCGGCGATCGGCCTCGGGCGCGGGCCTGAACCCCTTCTCCTCCATCTTGGCCAGGAGGAAGCGGTCGACCGGGTTCCGGGGCCAGCCCGCGTCCTTGACGGCCGGGGGCTCGACCTTCTTCGGCGGCAGGAACGCCCAGTGCGGCTGATACTCGGCGCCGGCGGCGACCCAACGCTTGAGCAGGTCCTTCTGGGCGGCCGTGAGCGCCTTGTGCGAGGCGGGCGGCGGCATCATCTCTTCGGGGTCATCCGACAAGATCCGGGTGATGATCTCGCTGGCCGACGGGTCGCCGGGGGTGATCGCGCCGGAGGCGACGGCGGCCTCGCGCTTGTCGAGCCGGAGGTCGGCCTTCCGCGAGGCGCTGTCGGGGCCGTGGCAGGTGAAGCAGGTTTCCCGGAAGATCGGCCGGATGTCGCGGTTGAACTCGACCGGGTCGCCGGCCCGGGATGTGGTGGGGACGAGGACCACCAGCAGGGCGACGCCCCACGCGAGGGGCCCCGACCGCCCCGAAAGCGGCCCACGAGACGATCGGCGGACCCGGTTCCCGAATCGGCTCATCGGCGATACCCTCTTGTCTTGGGCGACCCCGTCGGGCGATCGGCGGCATGACAGGTCGGACCGTCCCGAATGATCGGGCAGGTCGGCCGGAGGCCGTCGGCGGTTTCGGACGGTCGGGGATCGAGCGGGGCGAGGTTGGCGCGGGCCTGAGGACAACCCGATCAGTTTAGGCGGTCCCAGGCCAATTGGTCAAGCATCCCCCGGATCATCCGGTCCATTTTTGGACCGGCGAGGCGTCGGTCGGGGGCACCCTTTGACGCGAATAGGCCCGCCCCTTGCAAGGAGAACGCCCGATCCTGGGTCCGAGGGCTGATCGGGCCTGGTCCGGTGGGGTACCGACGCATGGGCATCAACGTCCGGTTCGTCGACGAGGTCGCGGTCCTAAGCAACGTCGGCCGGCTCATGAACGACCCCCGCCACTTCGACGCGGTCCGGGCCGTCCGCGAGTTGCTCGACGGGGGCACGCGCCGGTTCATCCTCGAACTGTCGGGGGTCCGGGAGACCGGCCCGACCGTCCTCGGCCTGCTCATGACCCTGGTCCGCCAGGTCAAGAAGGGGGGCGGCGAGGCCGTCCTCGCCAACATCTCTCCCCCGTTGGAGAAGTTCCTCGAAGAGATGCGGATGGATGCGTATTGGGACCTTTTCGACGACGCCGAGGAAGCCCTCGCCCATTTCGCGGACCAGAAGAAAACCTCCCCACCTCGCCCGGGTTGAATGGACAGCGGCCAGAACGGACCTAGGGTTCGACTGGACGCGGACATCGGGGACCAGGCCGGCCCGGCCGCCCCGAAAGCTCGGTGGCGGGACACGAGAAGGGGAGGCGGCGATGTCGGAATCGTTGGGGCGGCCGTCGGGTCGGGATGGGATCGTCTGGCTCGCGCTGATCGGATTCGTGGGGGCGGGGATCTGGCTGGCCTCGGGGACCGACCCGGCGTCGGGCCTCGCGAAGGGGGGCGAATGCCAGCCGGTCTGCCACCGCTGCGCCGACGTCGCGGGCAAGCACACCGGGCCGGGCCTCGCCCCGCTCGCCCGGCACTGCGTCCCGGGCTGCGCCGTCTGCGTCGCGACGCGGGCGGCGAACCGGCGGCTCGAGCGGACCCTCATCGCCTTGGGGGCGATCGAGCCGAATTGAGCCGGGGACCGGCCGCCTCGCGGAGGAATTCGACGACGGTCGAGCGGTACAAGGCCAGGTCGGCCTGGAGGAAGCCGAGGTGCTTCCCGCGTTCGAAGACGACCAGCCGGCCGTGGTCGCGGACGGGGTCGAGGACTTTGTCGACCTGTTCGATGGTCGCCTTGGTGTCCCCGCGCCCGGCCATGATCCAGACGGGGACGTCGGCCGGGACGCCGGCGATCGCCTCGCGGGGGGCGATCTTGTCGAGGTCGGGGAGGACCAACGGGGCCGTCGCCACCAGGCCCCGGTAGATGAGCCACTCCAGGCCGATCGGCAAAAGGTCCCCGGTCCGGTTGCGGACGGCGGCCTTGAGGTCGCTGTACGGGGCCTCGAGGAGATAGCCCCGGATCCGGCCGCCCAGCTCGGCCGAGGCGAACGTCGCCGCCGCCGCCCCGAGCGACGCCCCCTGGATCAGGATCGGCCGCCCGGGGCGCTTCCGCTCCAGGAACTCGACCGCCGCGATCACGTCGAGCCGGGCGGAATAGCCGATGTCGTTGTAGTCGCCCGTCGAGTCGCCGTGCGCCCGGTGGGTGATCGGCAGGACCGAGCATCCCAGGCCCGCGAACAGTTCGGCCCGGTACAGGCTATCGCCCCGGTGCCTGCCGTTCCCGTGGAGCATGACCACCGACGGGCCGGCCTCGGGCCCCTCGGCGTACCAGGCGCCCAGGACGTGACCATCGCGGGTCGGGAGCCGGACCGGCTCGAAGTGCGCCCAGGAAACGACCGGGACCGGCTCGGCGAACCTTGGGCGCCCTCGCCGGGTCAACTGGTGGACCGCGATCAGGGAGGCGAGCAGCCAGAGCGCCGTCAGGCCGACCAGGCCGACCAGCCAGCGGCGGACCCGTCGCCTCCGCCTCGGGGGGGCCGGCCCCGGCGCGGCGGGATCGACCCGGGGGTTGACTTCGGGGGACAGGGGCACCATAAACTTCTCCCGCTCGGCCCTGCGAATCTGGACCCGACCGATCTTCCGGGGAGTGACCGCGCGATGCAACGTCGAACGCTGGGCAAGGGGGGACTGGAAGTCTCCGCGATCGGCCTGGGCTGCATGGGGATGTCCGACTTCTACGGGGCCCGCGACGACGCCGAGTCGATCGCCACGATCCACCGGGCCCTCGACCTCGGCGTCGATTTCCTCGACACCGCCGACATGTACGGCCCCCACGCCAACGAGCAGCTCGTCGGCCGGGCGCTGGCCGACCGCCGCGATCGGGCGGTCCTGGCCACCAAGTTCGGCGTCGTCCGGTCGCCGACCGACCCCACCCTCCGGGGCTTCAACGGCCGCCCCGAATACGTCAAGTCGTCCTGCGACGGCTCGTTGCGGCGGCTGGGCGTCGACCACATCGACCTCTACTATCTCCACCGGGTCGACGCCGAGGTCCCCATCGAGGAGACCGTCGGCGCGATGGCCGAGCTGGTCGGGGCGGGCAAGGTCCGCTTCCTCGGCCTGTCGGAGGCCGGGCCGGCGACGTTGCGGAAGGCGTGCGCCGTCCACCCGATCGCGGCCCTCCAGACCGAATATTCCCTCTGGAGCCGCGACCCCGAGGACGAGATCCTGCCGAACTGCCGGGCGCTGGGCGTCGGCTTCGTCCCGTACAGCCCGCTCGGCCGGGGGTTCCTGACCGGCCAGTTCCGGTCGATCGAAGACCTGGAGGCCGACGACTACCGCCGCCACTCGCCGCGGTTCCAGGGCGAGAACTTCGCCCGGAATTTACAGCTCGTCGACCGGATCAAGGCGATAGCCGCCGAGAAGGGGGCGACCGCCTCGCAGCTGGCGCTGGCGTGGGTCCTGGCCCAGGGGGACGACCTCGCGCCGATCCCCGGGACGAAGCGGCAAAGCTACTTGGAAGAGAACGCGGCGGCGGTGGAGATCACATTGACGCCCGACGACCTGGCCCGGATCGACGCCTTCGCCCCGCGCGGGGTGGCCGCGGGCGAGCGCTACCCGGCCGCGATGATGGGCTCGGTGAACCGATGAGCCTGGCTGATCCGGAACTCGACGGGCCGGGCGTCGCCAAGGGGGACCCCGGCCAGGAGCGGGCGATCCTGCTCACCGTGGCGGCCGTGCAGTTCACCAGCATCGTCGACTTCGTGGTCCTGATGCCGCTCGGCTCGCAACTGATGCGGACCCTGGACATCAGCCCGGCCCAGTTCGGGCTGGTGGTCTCGTCCTACCCCCTGAGCGCGGCGGTGGCCTGCGTGGCGGCGGCGTCGGTGATCGACCGATTCGGGCGGAAGGCGGCGTTCCTCGGCCTCTACGTCGGGTTCCTGGTCGGCACCTTGCTGTGCGGCCTGGCCCGGTCGTATGAGTGGCTCCTGGCCGCCCGGGTGGTGACGGGGGCGTTCGGGGGCGTCCTGGGCGGGATGGCCCAGACGATCGTGGGCGACGTGTTCCCCGACGAGCGACGCGGGCGCGCGACCGGATTCTTGATGTCGGCGTTCTCGCTCGCCTCGATCGCGGGCGTCCCGTTCGGCCTCTACATCGGGACCCGGTCCGGCTGGCAGACGCCCTTCTTGACGCTGGCGGGCCTGGGCCTGCCGATCCTGGCGGTCGGGGCCTGGGCGCTCCCGCCGCTCCGCGGTCACGTCGGCCGGAAGGGCGAATCGACCCGGGCCCGGCTCTGGGAAACGTTCACGCACCCGAACCACCTGCGGTGCTTCGCCCTGATCGGGGCGGTCATGTTCGGCTCGTTCCTGGTGGTGCCGTTCATCGGCCCCTACTTCGAGGCGAACGTGGGGATCGCCGAACGGGACTTGCCCTGGATCTACGTGGTTGGCGGCGCCTTGTCGCTGGTGTCCTCGCCGCTGGTCGGCTGGTGGGCCGATCGCTCGGGCAAGCTCCGGATTTACCAGATCATCGCCCCCGCGTCGGCCGTCATCATCCTGGCGCTGTCGGTCTTGCCCAGGGTCCCCCTGGCCGTCGCCGCCGGGCTGGTGGGCCTGCTGATGATGACGAACTCGGGGCGGATGGTCGCGGCGATGGCGATGGTGAATAACAGCGTCGAGCCCCGGCTCCGGGGCGGATTCATGAGCGCCCATTCCTCGGTCCAGCATGTCGCCCTGGGCCTGGGCTCGTTCGTCGCCGGGCTCATCGTCGTCCAGGCGCCCGACGGCACCTTGCGGAATTACGGCGTGGCCGGCCTGATCGGGGCGGGATCGACCCTGCTCAGTATCTGGCTCGCCGGCCGGCTCCGGCCCGCGACCGGCAAGCCGATCGCCGACCCGGTGCCGGCGGCCCTCGACCCGATCGACCAGGTCCCGGCGGCCGAGGCGTTTTGAGGGTGAAAGCCGGGTCCGTCCGCCGCTCAGGCCAGGCCCGAGAGGGGGCCGTCGCCGCAGAAGTCGGGGTTGCCGAACCGCTCGATCGGGTGGCCCATCCCGTGGGCCAGCGACAGGAGCAGGCGGTTGTGCGAGACCTTCCGATACTTCAACGACCGGCCCATCTTGAAGTCGGCGCCGTTGCCGACGACGACGAACGGGATGTTGTCCAGGGTGTGCGAGTTGCCCTTGCCCAGCTCGTTGGTCCAGACGATCGTGGTATTGTCGAGGAGGCTGCCGGGCCCGCCGGGCTCGGGGGTCTCGGCGAGCCGCTTGGCCAAGTAGGCCATCTGCTCGCAATACCAACGGTTGATCTTGGTCAGCTTCTCGACCGACTTCTCGTCGCCGTCGGGGTTGTGCGACAGCTCGTGGTGGCCTTCGTCCACCCCCAGCCAGCGCATCTTGGCGCCGCCGACCGAGTTGGTGTACTGGAGGGTGGCCACCCGGGCGAAATCGGCGGCGAAGCTGTTGACCATCAGGTCGATCTGCATCCGGCTGATCTTGGGGATGTTGTCGTTCTGCGCCTTGACCCCCGGCTCCAGGTCGGGGACGGCGTGGTCGAGCCCGTTGCCGCCCGCCTTGAGCTCCTGCTCCATCTCGCGGACGAAGGTGGCGTGCTCGTCGAGGATCTGCCGGTCCTCGGCGCTGACCTGGGCGGAAACGGCCTTGAGGTCGGCCTGGAGGTCGTCCATGATGCTCCGGAGGCTCTCGCGGTCCTTGGTCCCGCCGTAGAGCTTGGCGAACATCCGGTACGGGTCGTCGATCGGGGCGATCGGCTTGTTGGGGCCGGAGTAGACCATCCGGGTCCAGGTGTCGGCCCGCTCGGGGACGAGCACGCCGAATTCCAGGGACCCGAACCGGGTCCGGGTGGCGGCGTCGGCCTGGAGCTTGCCCTTGATCTCCTGGTCGATCGAATGGCCGCTGGCCCAGCCCGCCGGGGTGTGCGACCCCCCCTGGATGTTGCCGGGGAACAGCTCGACGCCGGTCAGCAAGCAGCCGATCCCCCGCATGTGGTTGTCGCCGTCGCCCCGGACCTTGTCGCAGACCCCGTGGAGCGTGAGCGTCCGGTCCTTGAACGGTTCGAGCGGCCGGAGGCTCTCCTTGAGATCCCCGAGCGGCCCTTCCTCGTCGGGCCAGAAGTTCTTGGGGATGACCCCGTTGGGGCTGAACAAAATGACCAGCCGCTTCTTGCGGGCCCCCTGGTTGGCGAAGCCCAGGCTGGGCAGGTTCAGGACGAACGGCAACGCCGCCGATCCGATCCCCAGGTCGCGGAGGAACTCGCGTCGATTGCGGGTCTGGGCCACGTCGGTTCTCCGGGAAAGGGGTCGAATCCGGGGACTGGTTGATGGGTCATGGCAGATGGGCGATAGTCGTTGAACCGACCATCACCCATGACCTATCAATCATCAGTCATTTTGTCGAGGAAACCGAGAGCGTCTTGAGCGACGGAGGCAAGGCGGAGGCCGCCACGATCTCGACCATCAGCTTGCGGATCTGGAAGTCGTGGGCGGCGAAGGATCGGGTCAGCTCGGCCTGGCGATCGACGCCGAAGGCCCGGATCGGCTGCTGGACCATGTGGTGGAAGAGTTGCGCGACGAATGCCGAGTGGACTTCCTCGCTCCCGGCCAGGACGGTGGCCAGCTCGCGGGCGCCGGAGAAATGGGCGGGATCGCCCGAAGGGGGCTCGTAGAGCCCATCGGCGACGACCGGCTTCCCTTTCTCCTCGCCCCGGAACCGGCCCACGGCGTCGAACCGCTCCAGGCCGAAGCCGAGGGGATTGATCGTGGAGTGGCACGAGACGCAGGCCTTGGGGCTGGTCTGGAGTTCGACCCGCTCGCGGGTGGTCAAGCCGGCGTGCAACTCGGGGGCGAGCGGGGCGACCGCCTCGGGCGGCGGCCGGAGCGAGCGGCCCAAAACGCTCCGGGCGAGGAACACCCCGCGATGGATCGGCGAGCTGGTCGAGGTATAGGCGAAGTTCGCCAGCAAGTACGGGTGGGTCAGGACCCCGGCCCGCTCGTCGCGGTCGAGCGTGGCCTTGCGGAACGGGGCGTCGGGCGGGAGGTCGACGCCGTAGAACTTCGCCAGCCGACCGTTGAGATAGAGCGAGTCGGCGAGCAAGAGCTGGCGGAAGTCGGAGGATTCGCCCCAGACGGCCTCGTCGAGGGACAGGTCGAGCGACGTCCGGAGGTCGGAGGCGACCGCGGCGTCGAACCCCGGATACTTCTCGGGGTCCTTGGCCAGGTCGGGGACGTGCTCGACCTTGAGCCACTGGAGGAAGAACTCGCGGGCCTTGGACCGGGCCCGGAGATCGCCGAGCATCCGCTCGGCCTGGCGGGCGACCTGGTCTCGGGTGGCGAGTTCCCCCTTCGCCGCCGCTTCGAGCAGTTCCCGATCGGGCGGGGCGTCCCAGAGGGCGAACGCGACCCGCGAGGCCACGTCGCGGGCGTCCGGCCCGCCCACCTCGCGGTACAGGAACCGGGGCGACTTGAGCGCCAGGAGGACCACCCGCTTGACCGCCACGTCGGGGTTCGCGCCCTGGTCGAACGGGCGGTCGACGTAGGCCGCTTTCAGGTCGTCGGACAGGGGGCGGCGGAACGCCCGCTCGACGAACGTCCGGGCGAATTCGCGGAGCTTTTCCTCGCGGTCGCCGGTGGCGGCCCCCGAGAGTTCCTCGATGTGGTCGGCGACGTAGGCCGCCACCTCGACGGCGGCGTCGGTCGTGGCCTGGTCCCAGGCCTTCGAGATCGACGTCCCGCGCTCGTAGCCGACGCTCCGATCGTCGGGGGGGAACGGCGTGCTCGGGGCGAACCCGACCGGGAATTCGGCCGTCGACAGGCAATGCGTCGGGATCACCTCGGCCGCGCGATGCGGCGGCTTCCATTCGAGGGCGATGGCCGCCTTGACCGGCGGGGCCTTGGCCTTCTTCTCCTCGGGGTCGTCCACGCCTTGCTTGGCCTTGATGAACTCCAGGCGGATCGGGTACGCTCGCCCCCCCAGGAGGAAGATCGACCGGCGATGCTCGGAGTCGGCGCCCGACTTGACCGATGCGTCGATCAGCGGGTGGTCGGGGTCGTTGACCCAGAGCCGGGTCGCGTTCTCGGTCCGGACGATGAACTCATATTCCCCGGTCTCGGGGGCCAGGACCGAGCCTCGCCACCCGATCGCGAATTCATAGGGCTTGAACCCCTCGCCGGCGGGCCCCTCGGTCCCGAAATCGAACCGGACCTCGGGGTCGACGCGCTCGATCGCCCGGTCCCCTTTCCGCCCGACCCGCCGCGACCGGAAATATTCGCCGCGAAGGCCGCGACCGGACCCCCAATCGCCCGACCCCCGGAAGCTGCCGACGAGGTCGCTCACGGAGTTCCGGTACTGGCGGACGGTCAACCGCGACAGCTCGACTCGCGCCGGCTTGTTCCGGGCCTGGGCCGTCCGGGAGTAGAAGGCGTCGTGGATGTATGCGGCCACGAGCCGGGCTTCGTCGCCGACGCAGGTCCCCGGGTCGTCCTCGGGCATCGTTTCCTCGATGACCCGGGACAACTGCCCGACCGACTTGCTGCCGGCCAGCGGCTTCTTGTTCTCCTTCGACCCTTCGCCGGCCGCGCCGTGGCAGGAGGCGCATTTGTCCCGATAGATCTGGGCGCCGGCGGCGACCGCCGGGTCGTCGGCCGCGACCGCGCGCGGGGTGGCCGGGAGGGCGAGGAAAAGTCCCGCCGCGAGGCAGACGCGACGAGCCATCGGCGTGGGGGTCCGGATCGGCATGGAGGGTCGGCCCTGGCGGAGGCGTGTCGATTTCGAGACCATCGCCCAAGCGGGGCCCGCCCAGCGAGCACGATCGACGGGGTGGCCTGGGTTCTCGGGGGAATCGGCGGGGGGGTCGGGACTCGTTCAACAATATTTGTACCCGGCCGGTCGGCCGAAGGCAAGCCCAACGATCCGACTTCGAGACTAACGCCGGCGCAATCGCCGGTAGCGCGGTTCCCACCACCGGTTGGCGACCAGCGGGTCGACCGCGTCGGCCGACGTGAGGTCGGTCAGGCCGAGGCGGAACGCTTCCCGGCCGACGGCCCCGGCGATCGCCCTCGACACCTCGCCGATCGCCTCCCACCCGGGGAACAATCCCGCGTCGGAGTCGCCCGGCGCCGGGGACCGCTCGGCCAGGGTCCGGGCCGCCGCCTGGAACAAGGGGGCGACCACCCGTCGGCACCGGGTCGCGACCAGGCCCAGGCCCATCCCCGGGAACACATAAGCGTTATTGCACTGGGAGATCCGGACGGTCCGCCCTCGATAATCCACCGGGTCGAACGGGCTCCCGGCGGCGACGAGGGCCCGGCCGTCGGTCCAGGCGACGAGGTCGGCGGGGTGGGCCTCGGATCGGGACGTGGGGTTGGACAGGGGCAAGATGGTCGGGCGGTCGACCCGCGCGGCCATCGCCCGGACGACGGCCTCGGGGAAGGCGCCGGGCTGGCCCGAGGCCCCGATCAGGGTGGTGGGGCGGACCCGCTCGACGACTTCGAGGAGCGGGATCGACCCTTCGCCGTCGCGGGCCCAGGCGTCGACCTCGCCGACGGGGCGGGCGAACCGCTCCTGGAACGGGAACAGGCCGGTCATCTCCTGGCGGAGCAGGCCGTGGCGGTCGACGAGCCAGAGCCGGGCCACGGCCAAGGGCTCGGAGAGCCCGGCTTCGACCAGCGCCGCGGCGATCCCGTCGGCGATCCCCGACCCCGCCGAGCCGGCCCCGACGATCACGATCCGCTGTTCGGTCAGGGGGACCTCGGCGACCCGGCCCGCCGCCAGGATCGCCGCCAGGGCCACGGCGGCCGTCCCCTGGATGTCGTCGTTGAACGAGCAGAGCCGGTCCCGGTAGCGGTCGAGGAGCCGCCGGGCGTTCCCCTGCGCGAAGTCTTCCCACTGGAGGACGGCGTCGGGCAGGGCCTTCTGGAGGGACTGGACGAAGGCCTCGATGAAGTCGTCGTAGGCGGCCCCGCGGAGCCGGGGGTGGCGATAGCCGAGGTAGAGGGGGTCGGCCAGGGCTTCGGGGTTGTCGGTCCCGACGTCGAGGGTGATCGGCAAGGTCCGGGACGGGTCGATCCCGCCGCAGAGGGTGTACAGGCTCAGCTTGCCCACCGGGATGCCCATCCCGCCGATCCCGAGGTCGCCGAGGCCGAGGATGCGCTCGCCGTCGGTGGCCACGACCACGTCGACGTCGCGAAACGGCCGGTTGGCCAGGATCGCGTCGAGGTCGTCGCGATGCTCGGCCGACAGGAACAGGCCGCGCGGGCGCCGGTAGATCCGGCTGAAGTGGCGGCAGGCCTCGCCCACGACCGGGGTGTAGATCAGGGGCATCATCTCGGCGACGTTGTCGCGGAGCAGTCGGTAGAACAGGACCTCGTTGCGGTCCTGGAGGTCGCGGAGGTAGACGTGCTGCTGCAACTCGGTCCGCTTCTCGCGGAAGTCGCGGAGCCGGCGTTCGAGCTGCTCCTCGATCGAGCCGACGTGCGGCGGCAGGAGCCCGTGGAGGCCGAACTCGGCCCGCTCGTCGTCGGGGAAGGCGCTCCCCTTGTTGAACATCGGGCAATCGAGCAGCCCCAGCCCGGTCAGCGAGACCAGGAGCGCCGGGTCACCCGCCGGGCCGTCCTCTTCGGTCGCGAAGTCCAGCATGGCCGCTCCCCTCCCTCGGTCGGGTCCGGATCGCCCCGGGTTGATCCATCGCAAAGGCCAGGCCGGACCCTCTCGACCGGCTCAGGCGGGTTCCAGGACGTGGAGGGTCGTCCGGGCGACCAGGGCCTTGACCCGGGGCCGGTAGTCGTCCATGTGGGGGGCGGCCAGGTGCCGGCGGAGGTGGTCGAGGCTGGCCCACCGCTCGACCACGGTGACGACGTCGGGCCGCGCCGGGGGCTGGGCGGTCAGGCCGGTGGCGAGGTCGACGGCGGGGCCGTAGTCAAGACAACCGTCCTCGGCGAGGACGAGCGGGACCAGCTCGCGGAACTCGGCGAGGAACGCCTCGCGTCCGCCGGGATTCAGCTCGATCGTGGCGATGACGTGAATCACGGGCGGGCTCCGGGGCTCCCAAACTGAGCGGGGACAGATCCCCAAACGACCGACCATCCTACCCGAACGGGCGACCCCTTGCCGCCCCGCCCGTGCTCCGTTGCAATCGTGCGGGTCGCGCCCTTGGTTCCGTCCCGGAGATCGGCTGATGCGCAAGATCAAGGTCACGGTCGGGTTCGTCCTGTGGTCGGGCCTCTTCCCCGGGCCCTCCGTCCCGGCCGCCGACCCGTCGCGGCTGACCCTGGAGCGGATCATCACCGCCGACGAGTTCCAGGTCGAGGCGTTCGGCCCCGCCCGCTGGCTCGAAGACGGCACCGGCTACACGACCTTGGAGCGGGCCGAGAAGGGCGACGGGCGCGACATCGTCCGGTCCGACCCGGCCACCGGTCGCCGCGTGGTCCTGGTCGCCGCCGCCCGCCTCAAGCCCGACGGGGCCAAGTCCCCCCCGGCCATCGCCGACTATGCCTGGTCGGCCGACGGCCGCGCCCTCCTGGTCTTCACCAACGCCCGGCGCGTCTGGCGGCAGGACACCCGGGGCGACTACTGGGTCTTCGACCTCGCGGCCGGGACGCTCCGGAAGCTCGGCGGCGACGTCCCGGAAGCGTCCCTCATGTTCGCCAAGTTCTCGCCCGACGGCCGCCGCGTCGCCTTCGTCCGCGACGCCAACCTTTACGTCCAGGATCGGGCCGACGGCAAGGTCGTCGCGCTGACGACCGATGGCTCGGCCACCCGGATCAACGGCACGTTCGACTGGGCCTACGAGGAAGAATTCTCCCTCCGCGACGGCTACCGATGGAGCCCCGACGGCGAGTCCATCGCCTACTGGCAGGTCGACACGGCCGGGATGAAGGACTATGTCCTGGTCAACACCACCGACGACCTTTATCCCAAGCTCACCCCGATCCGTTACCCCAAGGTCGGCCAGGCCAACCCGTCGAGCCGCGTGGGCGTGGTCCCGTCGCGAGGCGGCGAGACCCGCTGGGTCGACCTGCCGGGCGACCCCCGCGACCACTACATCGCCCGGATGGACTGGGCGGCCGGCTCGACCGAACTGGCCTTCCAGCGGCTCAACCGGCCCCAGAACCTCGACGAGTTGATGCTCGCCGACGCCAGGACCGGGCGGGCCCGGGCCGCCCTCGCCGAACGGGACGAGGCGTGGGTCGACGTCGTCGACGACGTCCGCTGGACCGGCGACGGCCGGCGATTCACCTGGATCAGCGAGCGGGACGGCTGGCGGCACCTGTACCTCGCGCCGAGGGACGGCGGCGAGCCCCGGCTCGTCACGCCGGGGCCGTTCGACGTGATCGAAGTGGTCCGGGTCGACGCCCGCGCGGGCGAGGTCGACTTCCTCGCCTCGCCCGACGACCCCAAGTCCCGATACCTGTTCCGGGGGCCGCTCGACGGCTCGACGCCGCCTCGCCGCCTCACCCCGGCGGGTCGGTCGGGGACGAACGGCTACCAGGTCTCGCCCGACGGCCGATGGGCCATCCACACCCATTCGACGTTCCGCCGCCCGCCGACGACCGACCTGATCCGCCTGCCCGGTCATGAGGTGGTCCGGAATCTGGTCGACAACGCGGCGGCCCGGGCCAGGGTCGAGGCCCTGGCGGGCGACCCGGGCGACTTCTTCCGGGTCGGGATCGGCGGCGGGGTCGAGCTCGACGGCTGGGTCATCAAGCCCCCGGGATTCGACCCGGCCAAGCGTTACCCCTTGCTGATGCACGTCTACGGCGAGCCCGCCGGGCAGACCGTGGTCGACCGCTGGGGCGGGCGGGATTACCTCTGGCATCGGATGCTGGCCCAGGGTGGCTTCGTGGTGGCCAGCGTCGACAACCGGGGGACCTCGTCCCCCCGGGGCCGGGCCTGGCGGAAGTCGATCTATCGACAGGTCGGCATCCTCGCCTCGAAGGACCAGGCCGACGCCCTCCGGGCCCTCGAAGCCCGCTGGCCGTTCGTCGACCCGGCGCGGGTCGGCATCTGGGGCTGGAGCGGCGGCGGCTCGATGAGCCTCAACGCCATCTTCCGCCATCCCGACCTTTATCAAACGGCCGTGGCCGTCGCCTCCATCAGCGACCAGAAGCTATACGACTCGATCTATCAGGAGCGCTACATGGGATTGCCCGCCACCAACCCCGACGGCTACCGCGACGGCTCGCCCATCACCTTCGCCGAGGGGCTCCGGGGCAACCTCCTCCTGATCCACGGGACCGGCGACGACAATTGCCATTACCAGAGCTGCGAGCGGCTGGTCGACCGCCTGGTCGCGCTCAACAAGCCGTTCGCGATGCTGGCCTACCCCAATCGGTCCCACGCGATCGACGAGGGCCCCAACACCACCCGCCACCTCTACGAGTCGATGACCCGGTTCCTGGGGCAGAACCTCCGCCCCGGCCCGTAGCCCGACCGTCCTTCCGTGAATTCCGTAACGGGGACTTGCCATCGAGGCCGGCCGCGGGTAACCTCGCCGATGACCTGTTATCGAATTCACGGGAGGCTCGCCGAGGATGACCCGACCGCGGACCGAAGGGTTGACCGCCCGCGAGGCGGAGATCATGGAGGCGCTCTGGCGGCTCGGGCCGTCGACGGCCGAGGAGGTCCGCCGGGCGTTGCCGGGGGCGTCGCACGACTCGACCATCCGGACGCTCCTCCGGGTCCTGGAATCGAAGGGGCAGGTCGGGCACGTGGTCCGGGGCAAGGCCTACGTCTACCGGGCGACGACCGAGCGCGCCGGGGCCCAAACTTCGGCGCTCCGGCAGGTGCTCGCGCGGTTCTTCGGCGGGTCGGCCGAGGACCTGGTGCTCCGCCTGATCGAGGACGACCAGCTCACTCCCGAACAGCTCGACGCGATCCGCCAGGCCGCGCCGGCCCCGACCCCGTCGCGGCGGCCGAACAAGGGGAACCAGCCATGAAAGCGACCCTCGCCATTTCGGCCGCCGACGCCGTCGGGTTCGGGCTCGACGTCGGGGCCAAGGCGGCGGCCCTGGTCGCGGTCGTGGCCTTGGCCGACCGGGCGATCCTCGGCCGACGCCGCGTCCCGGCCCGGGCCACCCTCTGGAATGCCTGCCTGCTCGGGCTCTTGCTCCTGCCCCCGGCGGCGTCCCTGCTCCCGAAATGGACGGTCGCCTGGTTCCCGGCCCCGTCCCGAGAGATCGCCCCGGTCGAAGTCATGGCGGTGATCCCCGAGTCCGCGTCGCCCGAGATCGCGCCGGCCCCGCCCGCCCCCGAGGCCCGGACGGGCCCTTCCCCGGCCTCGATCGCGGCCCCGGTGATCCCGGGGCCGGCACCCCTCGTTCCTCGACCGGCCCCGGTCGCCGCCCCGCCGCCGCCGCGGCCGGTGGATCTCGCGGCCGTCGCCCTCGGCCTCTACGTGGCCGGGGCCTTGATCCTGATGGCGAGGCTGGCGGGCTCGCTGGCGGCCGTGGCTCGCCTGGTCCGGTCGGCCGACGGGGTGGACGCGCCCGCCTGGAGCGAGGCCCTCGGGCGCTGGCGGGCGACCCTGGGCATCCGTCGCGGGGTCGACCTGCGGCGATCGCCCCGGGCGAGCATCCCCGCCGTGGTGGGCGGGCGTCGGCCGACGATCCTGCTCCCACCCGGGATGGTCGACGCCGCCGACCCGGGGGTGATCGACGCGGTGTTGCTCCACGAACTCTGCCACGTCCGCCGGGACGACTACGCCTGGAACCTGGTCCTCCGGCTGGTCCAGGTCGTGTACTGGCCCCACCCGCTGGCCTGGCTCGTCGGCCGCCCCGTGGCCGACCTCCGCGAGCGGGCTTGCGACGAGCTGTGCGTCCACCACCTGGCCGGCTCCCGGCCCTATCGATCGGTCCTGATCGAGGTGGCCTCGGCCCTGGCCCGCCGGCCCGGCCCATCGCTGGGCCTGGCGATGGCCCGGGGCTCGCGGCTCGGCCGGAGGCTGGCCCTGATCGAGCGGAGCCGGGGCCTGGCCCGCTGCACCAGCCCCCGAACCCTCCGCTTGATGATCGGAGCGGCCGTCCTCGCCCCGGCCGCGCTGGTCGGCTCGATCGAGCTGGCCCGGGCCTCGGCCGCCCCCTTTCCAGGCCCCCCCAAGCCTGCCGTCACCGCTCCCGCTCCCGAACCCTCCAAGACCTGGGATTTCCGGGCGATCGACGATGCCACCGGCCGGCCACTGCCCGGGGTGACGATCCGGCTCTATCGGGGCTTCGAAGACCTCTTCCTCGCCACCGACGCCGACGGCAGGGCCAAGCTCCCCCGGCCCCGGCCGGGCTACCACGAGACGGTCGACTTCTGGAAAGAGGGCTACGTCCAGGAGCGAAAGATGTGGTCCGACATCAACCCGCCCTACAAGCCGATCCCCGATTCCCTGGACGCCCGGCTCAAGCTCGGGGCCGGGCGGATCGGCGGGACCATCCGCGACGAGGACGGCAAGCCGGTCGCGGGGGCGACGCTCCACCTCTACGAGTCGCCCCCCTATCGGAAGGCCTGGAAGGGGATGGTCACGAACCTGCCGGTCTCGTCCGACGCCGAAGGGCGATGGACCACCGGCAGCGTCCCTCCCGAAACCTGCCCGATTCACGGTGAAGTCGACCACCCCGAGTTCCAGTTCGGGCGGCTCGACCACTCGCTCGACCGACTCCGGGCCGGCAAGGGGGACGTCGTCTTGAAACGGGGGGCGATCGTCGAGGGTCGCGTCTTGACCGATGGCGGCGACCCAATCGCCGGGGCCTCGGTGGTCGCCGAGGAGTCCCGGAGCAACCTCGAAGCGCCCGAAACGCGGACCGGCCCCGACGGCCGGTTCCGGCTGGCGAACCTCGCGCCGGGCGAAGGGAACCTGGTGATCCAGGCGGACGGCCGGACGCCCGAAATGGTCCACCTCCTGGCCCGCCGCGACGGCCCGCCCCTGGAAGTCCGGATGCGGCCGGGCCACCGGCTCCGGGGCCGCGTCGTCGATGCCTCCGGCGCCCCGGTCGCCGAGGCGAACGTCCATGCCGGCACCTGGAAAAGGGATAGTGAGCTTCGATGGCGGGGCAAGACCGACGCCGAAGGGCGGTTCGCCTGGGACTCGGCCCCCGTTGATGGCGTCGAGATGACCGTGTTCAAGTCGGGATATGAGAGGGAGGTCCGGACCGTCAACGCGATCGACAAGGCGGAAACGTGGACCCTCCGCCGCTCGATCCGAATCCACGGGTCCGTCACCGACGCGAAGACCGGCGGCAAGATCCCCCGATTCGTGGTCGATTTCGCCCCGGACGCTTTTGCGGCGAATCAGAAACCGAAAGATCTCTTGATCGCCGGGGAAGGCCTGATCGTCCCCGTGGTGCCGTGGGCGTACCCCCTGGTGGGCACGAACACCCAGCTTTGGGGTCGGTACGAGTTCGCGCGGAACGAGCCTGCCGCCGACTTCCAGATCGCCATCCTCGCCGAGGGCTACCGGCCGTTCCTGTCGCGGAGGTTCGCCCCGACCGAGTCCAACGTTCTTCACGACGTGAAGCTCGAAAAGCTGACGCCCGGCGAGGGCGGCGGGGCGACCGGGACCGTCGTCGGCCTCGACGGCAAGCCCCTGGCCGGCGCCGATGTCTTGATGGGGACGCGCGCCATGCGGGCCACCCTGACGGACGGCGCGGCGCACCCGGCCGAAGGGCAGATGAGCTGGTCCGGCGTCGGCTACGTCACGACCGGCGAGGACGGCACGTTCACCTTCGGCGGCAAGCCCGGCTCGTTCCACCTGGCCGTCGTCCATGAGACCGGATTCGTCGAGATCACCAACGACGACCTCGCCCGGTCGCCCACCGTCCGGGTCCGCCCGTGGGGCCGGATCGAGGGGCGGGCGGCACCGACGGTCGGGCGGGACCCGGCGATCAAGGCGACCGTCTGGACCGACGGCCCTCCCCTGGACGGCTTCCCCCCGTTCAACGCGAGCTATGAAAACGTCCGGATCGACGAGGACGGCCGATTCACGGTCGAGCGGGTGACGCCGGGGCCGATGCGGGTCGAACTATCCCGGCTGTCGTCGCGGGGGTTCGACCGGATCGGGGCGGCGGTCCGGGTCGACGTCCAGGGCGGCGAGACGACCCGGGTCGTCATGGACGCGACCGGCCGGACGGTGGAGGGCCGGTTCGGGGCGGCGGCGGGCGAGGCCTTCGACCCGTCCCGGCTCGTCGTCGACGGCATGCCTTATAGCTTCCGGACCGCCCGCGCCCGGGTGCCCATCCCGGGCGACCTCCTCAAGTCGGGCGACCGGGACGGGCAGAAGGCCTGGGCGAATGCCTGGCTCGCCTCCGCCGAGGGGAGGGCCGCGCGCCTGACCTACCAGGCGGGCCACGTGATCGCCCGCCCCGACGGGACGTTCCGGGTCGACGGCCTGATCCCCGGGGAGTATCACCTGGCGATCCAATTCCGCGCCATCGACCGGCCGAGGGGCGAGGTGTCGGCGATGGCCAGCCAGACGATCCGGGTCCCCGACGGCCCGGCGGGATCGACGGTCGACGTGGGGACGATCCTGGTCCGCCGCCTGGGCCATCCCGCGATCGGCGCCCCGGCGCCCCCGATCGTCGGGAAGACCCTGGACGGCCTGCCGTTCCGGCTCGAAGACGTCCGGGGCAAGGTCGTCGTCCTCCGGTTCTGGCGGTCCGACGACGACAGGAGCCGGGCCGAGGTTTTTGGCCTGGAGGATTTGAAGCAAGCTTTCGGCGACGAGCCCAAGCTCGCGGTCGTCAACCTTTGCCTCGACCCGGACCCCGACGCGGCCCGGCGGTTCGTCGCCGAGGCCGGGCAAGGTTGGACCGAAGTCGACCTGGGAGACTGGCCGGTCACCGACATCCCGGCCGCTTACGGGGTCGACCAGGTCCCGACCACCTTCATCCTCGGGCCCGACGGCCGGCTCCTGTGGCGGTGCCCCTGGTTCATCGACTTCAGGGCCGCTGTCGCCGGAATTCTGGGCAAGCCCTGACCTGGTCCCGGTCGCCCTCCGGCGGTTGACTTTGGGAAACATCCGCGTCCATCGTCCGCCGTCGCCGGGTCGTCCCGGCTCGAAGATCCTCCCCCGACGGGCCCCGCCATCGTATAATCGGATCGCCCGCCGGAAGCCCTCGGAGTGCCGGACCTCGTCGACGGAGTTAGCCATGCAGGACCTTGCCGAGCGCGCCACGACCACCCTGGCCGAGCCCCCGCCTCGGGAAGCCCCCGGGCCCGCCGGCCTGACCGTGGTCGTCGCGGCGACCTACACGGCCGAGCCGATCGAGGGGCCGCTCCGGTTCTGGCTCGGCGAGCTGGGCTTCGCCGGCCGGGTCGAGTTCGCCCCGTATAACCAGGTGATCCAGCAGCTCCTCGACCCGACCAGCGAAGCGGGCCGGAACGCCGGGGGGATCAACCTCGTGCTCGTCCGCCCCGAGGACTGGGCCCGGTTCAAACCCGGGAGGTGGGACGAGGCCGCGATTGGCGCGGGCGTCGCCGAGCTGGCGGGGGCGCTCCGGAGCTTCGCCGGCCGGTCGGGGACGCCCACGATCGTGGCCGTCCCGCCCGCCTCGCCGGCGGTCGCGGCCGACCCCGCGCGGTCGGCGTTCCTGGCCGGGCTCGAAGGGGATCTCCGGGAGGCGGTCGCGGATTTCGACTCGCTCCACTGGCTCGGCCGCGACGAACTGGGCCTGTATGCCGTGGCCGACCCGCACGACGAGGCCGGCGACCGCGTGGGCCACATGCCCTATACCGCGCTTTCCACGGCCGGCCTGGCCACGGCGGTGGCCCGCCGGGTCCACGCGATCAAGGCCCCGCCGTTCAAGGTGATCGCCCTGGATTGCGACAACACCCTCTGGAAGGGCGTGGTCGGCGAGGACGGCCCGCGCGGGATCACGCTGGGGCCGGGGATGAAGGCGCTCCAGGAGTTCGTGGTCGCCCAGCAGGCCGCCGGGATGGTGGTCTGCCTGGTCAGCAAGAACGCCGAGGCCGACGTCCTCGAAGCGTTCGACCTCCGCGACGATTTTCCCCTGAGGCGCGACCACCTGGTTTCCTGGAGGGTCGGCTGGGGGACCAAGTCCCGGGCCCTGGTCGAGCTGGCCGAGGAGCTGAACCTGGGGCTCGACAGCTTCATCTTCCTCGACGACAACCCGGTCGAGTGCGCCGAGGTCCGGGCCGCCCTCCCGCAAGTCCTGACCCTCCAGGTCCCCGCCGACGAGGGGATGGTCGACTTCCTCCGCCACGCCTGGGCGTTCGACCGCCTCCAGGTCACCGACGAGGACCGGAAGCGGACGGCGATGTATCGCCAGAATGCCGATCGGACCCGGCTCGAAGGGCAGGCCGACGACATTGGGGCCTTCGTCGCCTCGCTCGAACTGGTGGTCGACATCGCCCGCCCCTCCGCCGAGGAGTGGCCCCGGGTGGCGCAGTTGACCCAGCGGACCAACCAGTTCAACTTCTCGACCGTCCGCCGGTCCGAGGCCGAGGTCCGCCAGCTCGACCGCTCGGGGCTGGAATGCCTCCGGGTGACCGTCTCGGACCGCTTCGGCGACTACGGCTTGGTCGGCGTGGCGATCTTCGGCGAGTCGGGCGACGCCCTGGCCGTCGACACCCTGCTGTTGAGCTGCCGGGTCCTGGGCCGGGGGGTCGAGCACGCCCTGTTCGCCCACCTCGGCCGGCTCGCCCGGGACGGCGGGCTGGCCGCCGTGGAAGCCCGGTACGTCCCGACGGCCAAGAACGAGCCGGCCCTCAACTTCCTCGAATCGATCGCCCCCGGCCGGGGGACTCCCGCCCCGGACGGCCCGGGGACTGTGTACCGGGTCGCGGCGGCGGCCGCCGCCGCCCTCGCGTATCGGCCGGGCGACGACGCCAGGGACCAGCTCGAACTGGCCCGGACCGGCGGCAAGCCGAAGAAGTCGGGCGGCCCCGACAAGCCCTGGGGGCGCGACCGGTCGGCCTCCCACGGCCGGATCATCGCCGAACTGAGCCGACCCGAGGCCGTCCTCCGGGCCTCGGAGGCCGCCGCCCTGACCGGACGGGCGGTGTCGACCCCGTTCGTCGAGCCTGTCACGGCCATCCAGCGCGAGCTGGTCGCCCTCTGGGCCCGGGTCCTCCAGGTCGACCGCGTCGGGACCGCTGACGACTTCGTCGCCCTGGGCGGCACCTCGCTCAAGGCCGCCCGGCTGTTCGTCGAGGTCGAGGCCCAGTTCGGCGTCCGGTTGCCGATGACCACCATCCTCGAAGCCCCGACGATCGCGCGACTCGGCGAGCGGATCGCCGCCGCCGCCCGGGGCGAGGGCCGCCAGGCGCTCAAGCTCCTCAGGCCGGGGGCCGAGGCGGGCCCGGCCCTGTTCCTGGTCCACGACGGCGACGGCGAGACCCTCCTCTACCTGAACCTGGCCCGCCAACTGCCCGCCGGGCTCGCCGTCCACGGGCTGGAACCCCCCGGCACCGACCGTTGCCCGATGCTCCTGACGACGATCCCCGAGATGGCCGCCCATTACGTGGGCCTGGTCCGATCCGCCCGGCCGGAGGGGCCTTACCTCCTGGGCGGGATGTGCGCCGGCGGGACGATCGCGTTCGAGATGGCCGTGCAGTTGCGGGCCTCGGGCCAGGCCGTCGGCCTGGTCGCCCTGCTCGACGCTGCCGACACCGGGGCCGAGCGGCGGCCGTTCCTCGGGACCCGCCGCCGCCTCGACAGCTTCCTCCGGTCGCTCCGGGGGGGCAAGGCCGGCGCCGCCTCGGCGATCGAAACGCCCCCCGCCCCCGATTTGGTCCCGCCCGCGCCCGCGCCCTCGGGATCGAAGTGGGCTCGCCTGGCCGGCAAGGCGCGGACGGTCGCCCGGAAGGTCGCGAACCTGGCCGCGTTCGAGGCCCGGGCCCGGGCGAGGCGCGTGGCCGACGCCGCCGCGGTCCGGTCCTTGCGCCAGGCCGTCGCCCGCGACGGCCAGCCCGCCGGGGACTTCGCCGGCCCTTCGGTCCGGGTCGTCTACAACCACGCCGAGCGCGACTTCCGGCCGTCGACCCGGCTCGACGCCCCCGTGCTCCTGGTCCGGGCCGGGGCCGACGGCGGCGATTACCGGGCCGACGACCCCTTGATCGCGATCTTCCGCGACCCGCTGCTCGGCTGGGGCGGGCGGGTCGCCGGGGGACCCGGCTCGATCGAGGTCGTCGACGTCCCCGGCGGGCACGGCGGGATGCTCCAGGAGGCCAACGTCGGGGCCATCGCCGCCCCGCTCCGGGCCGCGATCGACCGGGCGTTGGGCCGGGAGGCTCGCCCGTGATCGCCCCGGAGTCGTGCCCGGTCCTGGTCGTGATCGTCAACTACAAGACCGCCGCCCTCACCGTCGCCTGCCTGGAAACCCTCCTGCCCGAGCTGGACGCGATCCCGGGCGCCCGCGTCTCCGTGGTCGAGAACCGGTCGGGCGACGAGGCCGCCCTCCGCTCGGCCATCGCCGATCGCGGCTGGGGCGACCGGGTCGAGCTGATCGTCTCCGAGGTCAACGGCGGCTTCGCCCACGGGAACAACCTGGCCATCCGCCCGGCCCTGGCCGCCGATGCCCCGCCCCGATACGTCCTTTTGCTCAACTCCGACACCGAAGTCCGCCCGTCGGCGATCCAAACCTTGATCGAGTTCATGGACGACCGCCCCGACGTCGGGATCGCCGGCGGCAGCTTCGAGAACCTGGACGGGTCCGACTGGCCGATCGCGTTCCGGTTCCTCACCCCGTTGAACGAGCTGGAAGGCGGCCTCCGCCTCGGGCTGGCCACGCGGCTGATGCGGCGGCACGTCGTCACCCGGATCATGGACCAGGACCGGCCCCAGGCCGTCGACTGGGTCGCCGGCGCCTCCATGATCATCCGCCGCGAGGTTTTCGACGCCATCGGCCTGATGGACGAGGCCTATTTCCTCTACTTCGAGGAGGTCGACTTCTGCCTCCGGGCCCGCCGGCGCGGCTGGCCCTGCTGGTATGTCCCACAAAGCCGGGTCATGCACATCGCCGGCCAGAGCAGCAAGCTGACCGAGCGCGACCGCCCCCCGCCGAGGACCCCGGCCTTCTGGTTCGCCTCGCGCCGCCGCTACTTCCTCAAGAACTTCGGGCTCGCCGGCGCCCTCCGCGCCGACCTCGCCTTCGGCCTGGGTTATTCGTTGTTCCGGGCCCGCCGCTTCCTCCAACGCAAGCCCGACCTCGACCCGCCCCACCACCTGGCCGACTTCTGGCGGAACAGCGTCCTGTTCCGCCGGAATCGCGCGATCGAGCCGGCCGCCGGCTCGGAAACCTCGAAGGTTCCCGTCGCTCAGAATTGATCGGAGCCGACCACCTCGCCCCCGGCCCGGGTGGACAGGAAGCTGAAGATCCGGGGATTGATGGTTTCCTTGACGAACCGGACCGAGCCGTCGCAGAACAGGAAGTTGCAGCCGCCGGGGTGGAGGCTCCAGAAGTCGTCGGCCCCGGCCGCCTTGTAGTTGGGCACGTCGATCCAGAGCTGATTGGGCGAAGGGCCGGTATGGCCCAGGACCATGACGTTGGAGTCGGCCGCGTCGCGGACCGGCCAGCGCGGGTTGGTCGCGACCACGGCCGCGGGGACCGCTCCGACCCAGGTGGCGTCGGCGACGTTCCGCGACCGCTCGCCGGTCATCAGGGTTTGCGAGGTCCCGTCGGTGACGTCGCGGACGCCGACCCGGCTCCCTCGGTAGAACGCCCCGTTGTTGCGCGCGGGCGAGTCGGCCACCTCGAACTGCCCGGCCGACGCGATGTACTGGCTCGCGGCGAGCCCGACGACCAGCGCCTTGCCACCGGCGTCGTTGAGGGTGATCGGCCCGAGGTCGGGCGAACTCGGGCAGAGGTAGACGGAGAGCCGCGTCGAGCGGACCGTGGACGAGCCGGGATCGGTGATCGGCAGGGAGAAGTTGGTCGCGTTATAGAGCGGGGATTGCTCGATCGCGGTCAAGAGCATCGTCCCCCAACCCCAGCCCGGGCCGGTCTCGACCCCCCCGGTCGGGGTCGCGCTGAGGTAACCGGGCGGGAACACGTCATGCGTCGAGTGGTAGTTGTGCATCCCGAGGCCGATCTGTTTCAGGTTGTTCGAGCACTGCATCCGCCGGGCGGCCTCGCGGGCGGCCTGGACCGCCGGAAGGAGCAGGGCGATCAGCAGCCCGATGATCGAGATGACGACGAGCAATTCGATCAGCGTGAAACCGCGACGCGAGCAAGAAAGCTTCGAGGTGGGCATGGGGAGGCTCCGGGGTCGGATGTTCGAAAACGAAAACGACTCGCGCGAAGTGGTTCCGATCCCGGATTCGTCATCTGGGACGGAAAGGACATCGGGCGCGAGGCGGCTTCATTTTCGAAAGACCTGGAGCCGGCGGAGGCGCTGGAGGGCGGAGGGGGGCGGGGCGGGCGAGGTCCCGGGCCTCGGGTCGGCCCGGCCGGGCGACTGGCTCGGGCGGTCATGGCCGGGCGCGGCGGCGAGCCCGTCGAGGAACGAGGGGACGGCGGCCCGGTCGATCGTCCCACCGGCCTGGGCCGGCGGAAGGGTCGCGACGTCGCGAGGTGGGTCGACCGGGTCGATCACGCCCGGCCAGTCCAACTCGGCCACCGTCGCCGCGAACGACTCGGCCGACTCGGCCTGGCGGGCCAGCCCGGCGATCGGCAAGGACCAGAGGCAGACGAACGCGACCAGTCGAGACATCGCTTTCCCCGGGGGCTTCGAACGGTTATGATGCTAATCGAGCCGGCCGCCGGGAGTCAATCGGCTCGGCATCCGCAGGGCGGTCCTGGACAACGGTGGGGCCCATCGATGGACCAGACGACCCTCAAGTATCGGGCGGCTTGCTCATCGACGGGATGCACCCGGCCGCCCCGGTACAAGATCGCCGCGCCCTGGAGCTATGGGCCGCTCCGAGAGCTCAAGAATTACGGGCTGACCTGCGCGGAGCATTGCGAAAGCCTCCTGGCCCGCGCCCGGGCCAGCCGCGAGAACCTGGCCGTCGGCGACGACGAGGTGGTCGGGCCGGTCGAGTTGTTCGCCCTGGCCCCCGGCCATCGCGACGTCGAGTTGCCCCGGCTCGACGGCCCGGCTCGTTGATCCTTCCGGGTCTCGTCAAGCGATCGAACCGGCCCGTCCTGGGGAGGGCCGGCCCCCCGCCGGGATGGAGCCCGAGCCATGCGCCCCGATCGACCCGCTCGATTCCTCGGCCCGAACCTGGTCCTGGTCGGCCTCTGCTGGCTCTGCCCGGGGCCGATGGTCGCCGACGCCGGGCCGCCCCGCGACCCGTTCGCCGGCCTCGACCTGCCCGACGACTGGGAGGCCCGGTTCTGGGGCAACCCCGATGCGCAAGCCTTCCTGAAGCTGGAGCCGAGGGCCCTCGCCCGGCTGGTCCCGACCCAGGCCGGGCTCCGGTTCTGCCGATGCCCGGCCTGCGACGCCCCCGAGGTCGACGACCCGCTCGGCTGGTCGATCCGCAAGCCCGACGTCGTCACCTGCAAGCGGTGCGGGGCCTCGTTCCCCAACGACAAGGTCCCGGCCCCGGTCGACAAGAAAGTCCCCGAGGAAGCCGTCGAGGTCGTTCCCGGCGTCGTCCACCGATACCCGTACCACGCGGTCGAGCCCGACCGCCAGCGCCAGCCCGAGGAGCGGCTCTACCTGGCGGCCCGCCGCGATCACGAGGCCCGGGAATACCTGTCCAAGGCCGCCCTGTACGCCGCCGTCCGGTTCCGCGACCAGCCCCCCGCCGCCAAGGACCCTGCCCTGGCCAGGGCGGCGGCGGTCCTGGTCCTCCGGTTCGCCCAGGCCTATCCCCTCTATGCGCTCCACCTCGACCAGCCGGGCCAGGCCAAATTCTTCGAGCCCGCCCGCCAGCCGCCGCCCTACCGCCGGGGCTACGCGACGGCGAAATGGGACTGGTCGGGGAGCCTCGACGTCCCGATCAACCTGGCCCTCGCCTACGCCATCGTCCGCGAGACCCCGGCGCTGGCCGAGGCGGGCAAGATCCTGGGCGACGCCTCGCCCGCCCGGACGATCGAAGCCGACCTGTTCCGAGCCTCGGCCGCCTTCGGCCGCGACCAGCCCCGCGAGGCCAACGAGCAAGCCCTCCAGGTGATCCGCGGCCTCCTCGCCGTCGGCCGACTCCTCGGCGACGACGACCTGATCGCGCTGGCGAGGGCCCGGCTCGGCGAGTTCGGCGAGCAAGGGTTCTACTTCGACGGGCTCTGGCGGGCGGGCGACACCCCGACCCACGCCCGGGTCGTGGGGATGCTGGACGGCTGGATCGGCCGCCTCCTCCCGGGGACCGAGCCGGGGTCGGCCGCCGGGGGCCCACCCCGCCCGGGGCGGCCGGCCCGCGAGCCGATCCCGATGCTGGGCCTGGCCCGGTCGGCGGGCTCGGCGGTCCTGGCCGACGCCCGGATTCCCGAGATCCGCCAGGCCGCGTGGCCTTCGCCCGCCCCGGTCGCCGAGCCCCGCCAGGCGACCTTGCTTGGCGGCTCCGGGGTCGCCCGCCTGGCCGTGGGCGAGGGCGGCGATGCCCTCGACCTGGAACTCCGCGGGATGGGCCATCACGGGAGCCCGAGGTCCCGCCGGCAGGCGCTTCGCCTGGCCGTGGGCGGCCGGACGGTCCTGGGCGACCTCGACGACCTCCCGCCCCGACCCGACGGGTGGGACCGGGCCTCGGCGAGCCACAACACCGTGGTCGTCGACGGCCTGAACCAACGGGAAACCCCCCGGATGATGCGCGAGGTCGCCGCCGGGGGCGACTTCCTGTTCTTCGCCGCCGACCCCGACTTCCAGGTGGCCGTCCTCGACGACCCGCGCGCCTACCCCAAGACGACGGAGGAGGGGGGCTATCGCCAGACGGTCGTGGCCTGCTCGGGCGCGAAGGCCCGCTACGCGGTCTCGGCCTTCGAGGTCCGGGGCGGGTCGCGGCACGACCAGATCTTCCACGCCCCGGCCGGCCGCTGGCTCGCCTCGATCCCCACCGGCCCCGGCCCCGCCACGCTCCTGCCCCCGGCGATCCCGTATGTGGCCCCGGCCCGCGCCGAGGACGGTCGTTGGTTCGTCCAGGCTTACGGCGAGTTCGGCCGGATCACCCGGGGGACCGCCGGCGGGCCCACGATGGCGGAGTTGCACAACCCGGGCCGGCCGGGCGTCCGGCTCCACTTCCTGGGCGACGCCCCGTATCAGGTCGTGGCGGCCCTCACCCCCCGGGCCCCGTCGGCCGACGACCCGGCCCGGCCCGCCCTCATGATCCGCCGGGGCTCGGAGGCCGGGGCGGACCTCGACTCGACGTTCGTCACCGTCTTCGAGCCGACCGGCGCCGCCCCCGAGCTGGCCAAGGTCGGCCGGATGACCGAGACCCCGGGCTTCGTCGTCCTCTACCTCGAAACCGCCGACGGGCCCGAGCACCTGGTCCTCAACCTCCGCCCGGGGACCGCGCGGACCGTCCAGTTGGCCGACGGCCGCGACTTGACCACCGACGGCCGGGTGGTCCGGGTCCGTCGCGAGGCCCTGACCCTGGCCGGGGGGACGTTCGCCGCCCTCCCCGGGACCTCGATCCGCCAGGCCGAGCACGCCGGCAAAGTCCTTGCCGCCGCCCGGTTCCCCACCGCCGAAGGCCGAGGCTGGTTCGAGACCGATGCCCCGGTCCCCGAAGACCCGGGCCTCGTCGGCCGGACCTTGTTGATCCGCCACGGCGACGGGACCACCCACGGCTGGACCCTCGGCCGCGTCGAGGTCCACGAGAAACGGGCCCGGCTCCACGTCCGCGAGGAGCCCGGCTTCGTCATCGAGGGCAAGGACCGGCAGGCCCGCTATTATCAATTCCCCAGGACCACCAGCCCGGGCCCCCACACGTTCCGGATCGCGACCATCCGCCGGTAGGCGGGCCGGCGAACGATCCTCGGTCATACCGGATGAAATTTCCTCCCGCTCCTTGACGGCCTCGAACATCGCCGCTATAGTTGTTGATGTAGGGGATGAAGCTCATACGCCTCACGCCTCTCCCTTGCCGAGGCATTCGCCTCGATCCCTCCGGCCTCTTCTCTGTTCCGGCCCCGTCGATTCGTAGCAATACGGGTCGGCGGGGTTTTTTCGTCCCCCTTGCTCGACCCTCGCCACGCGACTCGGGCGCGGCGATTGCGGATAAGTTGGCGAATGCCCCGGCAACCCGGGTCCCGCCGGCCCTCGGTCCCGATCTCCACGGAGTTGTCCGATGAGTCTCCCCGCCGACAACGACTCCACCGCCTTCGAAGCCGATTCCCGATTCCCTTCCGGTCCCTGGACCGGGTTCTTCCTCCAGCCGGGGGTGCCGGGCCGGAATTGGATGGAATTGAACCTGAGCTTCCGCCGGGGATCGCTCCGGGGCGGGGGACGCGACCGCGTGGGCGAATTCATCATCACGGGTCGATACGGCCTCGATGACGGGAAGTGCCGCTGGAACAAGGCTTATCTCGGGCAACACTCGATCGCCTACCAGGGTTACAACGAAGGCAAGGGCATCTGGGGGACCTGGGAATATCACTCCGCCTGGAAAGGGGGCTTCCAGATCTGGCCCGTGGGCATGGCCGACCCGACCCTTGCCCGGCTGGCGAACGCCATCGACGAGCCCAGCCCCACGCCGGTCGACTGGATCGAGCAGCCCGTCGACGCCGCGGAAGTCGGCGAGCCGGTCGGGGCGGAAGTCGGTCTGATCGACAACGGCTCTTGACATCCATTAACGAGATTCGCGGTCATTGATCCACTGCCGGAGGGTATTCGCCGGGATGCCGAGGGTTCGCTCGGCGGGCGAGGGGCCCCCGAGTCGGGAGACGGCGAAGCATCGCCAAAGGTCCTCCCAGACCGGGAGGGGGATGGGTTGGTCGGGGGCCGGGGCGGCGCGGGCGTCCTCGATGGCCGCCCAGAGGACGGGCATGGTGGCGTCGAAGAGCTTCGAGGCGCGGGCATCGGCCTCGTCGGCGGGCAGGTTCAAGCCTTTCGACAGGATCTTGCCCGCCAAAGCCCGGAGCCGCCGTTGCCACTCGTTGCCGGGCGCCGAGGGGGGGGCGGTCGCGGCCGACGGCGGCGAAGTCGCCGGCCTGGCCTGGGACTTGGGCGGGATCGGGCGCGACGACTCCGCCGGGTTCACGAACGGCTGGAGGTGGGACCAGTCCAGGACGTCGACCTCGCGGCTATGGCGCAGGATCGCCCGTTCGATGACGTTGCGTAGCTCCCGGCTGTTGCTCTCGGCGAACGCCTGGGCGCGGAGGTGGGCGACCGCGTCGTCGGCAAGCTCGACCTCGGCGCCGACCTCGGCGGACACGACCCGGGCGAGCCACCGGGCCTGGGCTTCGATGTCGTCGGGCCGGTCGCGCAACGGCGGGATCGCCAGCGGGAGCCGCTCGACCCGCGCGAGGAAGGCCAGCGGCAGTTCGCCCGACCGCCGCCGATCGAGCCAGGGGGCGGTCTCGACGGTCAGGACCACCGCAGCCTCGGCTTGTCGGCGGGTTTCCTCCTCTCCGAGCCGGCTGTATTCCCCGTCTTCCAGGAACGAATGGAGGATCGCCGAGCACGAGTTGGGGAGGCGGTGGAAGTCGTCGAGCAGGACGACCCCCTTGCCGGCCGACGCCACCAGGCCGGGCCGGTCCTCGCGGGCGTCGGTGAACGCCCCCCGCTTGTGGCCAAACAGGATGCTCCGGAGCAGCGTCTCGTTGGTCAGCTCGTTGCACGAGGCCACCGTCATCGGCGCCTTCCGGCGGTCGGTCGCGGCGTGGAACAGCTCGGCCAGGCCCCGCTTGCCGGTCCCGCTCTCGCCGTCGAGCAACAGGCAAGGCAAAGGCCGCCGCGCCCGGCCGGCCGGGCGGGGGCCCGACGCCTCGACGCCGAACAACCGGGCCAGGTCGAACAACTGGGCCAGGGTCGAGCCGAAGGCGTCGGACTGGTAGACGATCCCCTGGTCGGCGATGGCCGCCGCGAACGCCGCGACCGGAGGCCCGGCCAGGTGCCCGAGCATCGCCCGGGACACCATCTCGGCCAGGCCCGGGGCGTCGGCCTCCGCCCCGCCCTTGCGGACGAAGCGTTCGGACGGGAACCCCTCGGGCCGGGGATAGGCCGAGTACAGGAGCCCCCGGACTTCGGGGTGGACCCGCCCGGCCTCGTCGACGAACAACTGCCCGGCGCGCTGGCCCCCGGCGTCGTCGGAGAATCGGAGGTCGGAGACGACCACGGCGAAGAGTTGCTCGTTGAGCAGCCGACGGGCCAGGTCGAACCGGCCGCCCCGCTCGCGGACCAGGTGGAGGTGGACGTGGTGGGGCGATCGGTGCCGGTAGGCCGCCAGCCGGTCGCTCTCGTAGCCGTGGGCCGAGACCTTGATGTTGATCGACGCCCCGGCCCCCGGGTCGCCCCGCCGGAGCGCCCCGCCGAGGACGCGGTCCTGGCCGAACCCCCGGGCCAGGTCGAGGGGGAAACTCGGGATCAGCGACTCCAGGACGCGAGGGTCGTCGTCCAGGACCATCAGATGAGGAATCCAGGCCATCGTCCGGGCCTCGCTGGCGGAGCAGGGGGCTCCCCGACCGGGTCCGGTCGGGGAAGTCCTCCAGACTAATCCAGGAGGCACCCCCTCGACCATCTCCCGATGGCCCACGCCTCGATCGGCCCGGCGAAACGAACCCAAACCGAAGGCCGGCGATCCCGCCCGGCGAAACGAACCCAAGTCGCGCGTCGTTGATACCAACCGTGGACCCAATTGACCCGAGCGATCGATGAAGAAACAAAACAAAGCCATTCCGCCCACCGGACATCCCTCGATCTTCATTAACTCATTCAGGTGTCCCTGAGGAAGAGACGACCCTGAATGGAATATCGAAAATCCCGGCCTGCTTTAGCAGGGTTGTTGGCGAACTCCTGACCCGCTTCCGATCGATTCGATTCAAGGAACTCGGTATCGATCGCCAAGAATCGCCTTTTCTTCCTGGCTTCACGCGTGTTTGGCTGTTAGGTTGCATCGATGCGGGTGAATCAATAAGGTGAATCGCTCGCATTCGACCCGAAGAGACGCCCCTTTTCCCGGAAACATGCCCGGGAAACGCCCTCACCCCTGACGAGGTCCACATGAATCCTCAACGACAGACGCCCCGCGTTCCTTCGTCCCACCGCGTCGCCCGAGGCCGCCGATCCGGCGCCCCGCCCCGCGTCGAGTCGCTCGAAGGCCGTGCCCTGATGAGCTTCGGGGGCAGCCCCAACTTCGCCTTCGGCAAGCTCGGCGTCGCCAACGTCTCGTTCGACACGATGAGCGCACCCCAGGGTGGCATCCCGTTCGTCACCGCCGAGGCGGTCCAGGGGGACGGTAAGGTCGTGGTCGTGGGCAACCAGACGGTCTATCTGGCGGGATCGGTCCCGAGCACCCAGAGCTTCGCGGCGACCCGATTAAACCTCGACGGCTCGGTCGACGCCTCGTTCGGGACCGGCGGCGGGGCGACCTTGTTCACCACCGGCGGCTCGGCGGGGATGACCCAGGCCGAGGCGGTCGCGATCCAACCCGACGGCAAGGTCGTCCTGGCGGGAGAGGTCGGCGGCAAGCCCACCGTGGCCCGCCTCAATGCCAACGGCTCGGTCGACACCACGTTCGGGACCGCCGGGTCGTCGACCTTCGCCTACACCGGCGCGACGACCTCGACGGCCACCCGGCTGGCCCTCCAGCCCGACGGCAAGATCGTGGTCGCGGGGTCGGCCCAGTCGACCGGCCTGGTCAACGCCGCCGTGGCCCGGTTCAACGCCAACGGGATGCCCGACACCGGGTTCGGGACCAACGGCGTGTCCCTGATCGCGTTCGGCGGCACCGGGATGCAAACCACGATCCCGGCCGGACAATTCGGGGCCGTCGGCCTGGTCGTCCAGCCCGACGGCAAGATCGTCGTGGCGAGCACTTCGCCCTTGGCCTCGGTCGACGCGATCGCCGGTTTGATCTCCCCGGCCCTGGCCCGGTTGAACGCCGACGGCACGCCCGACACCACTTTCGGGAGAGCCGGCGAGGTGACCCTGACGAACGCCTTCGTCAATCTCCAGGCAACGAGCACGATCGCCAACTCGCTGGCGATCCAGCCCGACGGCAAGTTCCTCCTGGCGGGGACGACCACGTATTCCGTCGCCGCATTGGCGGCCTCGCCCCGCTTGTTGACCGTCCCCTTCGTCGCCAGGCTCTTGGGGACCGGCGCGCCCGACCTGGCGTTCGGGACCGGGGGCTCGGTCATCGGCCCCGCGTCGCAGTCGCTCGGCTCCGCCAACGGCTTCGCCAACATCGCCGTGGCCGTCCAGCCCGACGGCAAGATCGTCCTGGCCGGGGGCGACGTCCAGAACCAGGCCAACGGCCAGCTCCTCGGGACCGCCGTGGTCCGACTCAACCCCAACGGCACCCCCGACAACGCCTTCGGCACCTCCGGCCAGACCAACCTGACGTACGCCAACCAGGCCGCCGCGGCGCAACTGGCCCTCCGGCCCGATGGGACGATCCTGGTCGGCGTCGGCACCTCGGTCGTCGGGCTCTTGCCCCGTGGGGCCGCCAACGACTTCAACAACGACGGGATCTCCGACCCGGCCGTCTACCTGCCCAACTACGCGACCTTCGCGTATCGCCCTTCCGGCGGGGCCCCCGACGTGCTCACGCCCTTCGGGATCGCCGGCGCCGGCAGGACCCTCCCCGCCCCCGGTGCCTACGACGGATCGGGCGTGACCGAGCTGGGCGTCTTCTTCCCGGCCTCCAGCATCTTCGCGTACCGACCCTATGCCGGCGGGCCCGACGTGTTCACCGCCTTCGGCCCCGCCGGCAGGTCGATCCCGGCTCCGGCCGACTACGACGGCTCGGGCAAGACCGAGCTGGGCGTCTACATCCCCTCGATCGGCGCGTTCGCCTACCGGCCGGCCAACGGTGGGGCGGACACGTTCCTCTCGATCGGCGGGGCCGACAGCATCCCGACCCCCGGCGATTATCTGGGCACGGGCCACGCCACCGCCGCCGTGTATTCCCCCTCGCTCGGGGCGTTCCTCATCAACACGGGGGCGGGGGCGAACACGACGGTCCCCTTCGGCATCCCTGGCGCCGGGCAGTCGATCCCGATGCCGGGCGACTACGACGGATCGGGACGGACCGAGCTGGCGGTCTACCTGCCGAGCCTGGGGCTGTTCGCCTACCGGCCGGCCAACGGCGGCCCCGACCAGCTCATCGCGTTCGGGGCGCCCGGGGCCGGCCAGACCTTGCCGATGCCCGGCGATTACGACGGCTCGGGCCACACCGAGTTGGGCGTCTACCTGCCGTCCTACGGCGTGTTCGCCTACCGACCGGCCAGCGCCAGGGCCGATGTCCTGCAACTCCTGGGAGTCCCGGGCCCGGGGCAGACCCTCCCCTTCACCGCGGCCCCTTCGACGGTCCCCACGCCCAATGTCGTGTCCCTGAGCACGGTCGGCATCGCGTCGATCCCCGCCACGCCGGCCAAGAAGGCCAAGGCCCGTTGAGAATCAGGCCGTGATCGAGTCGCGCGGACCACGCCCTCAACCGGGACGGCGTGGTCAAAACTGGGAGGGCCGGCCGGGATCGGACCCCCTCATCGATCGTCCAGGCGCCGTTCAACCGACGCGGCGGGCGTCCTCGTCGTCGGTCGACCCGGCGGGGAGGTCGAGGTCGTCGCGGCGGTCGGCGAGGTGGCGTTCGAGCTTCCGGAGGGCCTTGTACTTCTCGTCGCTGACCCGGGCGGCGGTCAGGCCCAGGGTCCGGCCGATCTCGGGGACGTTCCAGCCGCGGGTCCAGAGTTCGACGATCCGGTCCTGGCGGGGAGAAAGCACGGCCTGGCGGGCGGCTTCGAGGATCTCGCCGAGTTCTTGACGCTCGCGGTGCTGGCGGTCGTGGTCCGGGCCGGGGGTCGCGTGGTCGTCGAGCGACTGGTACCGACGGGCCCGTTGGACCCGCTTCCGGACCATGTCGATCGCCCGGACCAGTTCGCGGCGCTCGGGCGTCTCGTCGGCCAGGACGAGGTTCAGGTCGAGCTCGCCGGCGCGGGCCTTGCCCAGCAACCGGCAGCAAACCTCCTGGGTGCAATCGTCCCAGAGCCCCGGGTCGAGCCGGGCGTTCCGCCAGCAGACGGCGCAATACCGCTGGATGTCGTGGACCAGTTCCGACTCGGTCGCCTGCGCCGTCAGGGCGGCCAGGCCCATGACCAGCGCCATGGCGCCGGCCCGGCTTCGGGCTCGCGAACCTTTCGGCAAGTTGTCGGGTTCCAGGGGCATGGCGATCAGACTCCCGCCGGGGGACGAACGGACGAGCGAAGGGCCGGCCGTGGCGCCCAGCCGCGTGGTCCTCGATTGACAGGACGGCCAGTCGGCGATTCTCGCCGGACGATCATCTATTGCAAATCCCGTGGCAAAACCGGCAAGGGGCGGCGAGGCCGGACGATTATCCAGCCGCGCTCGAGCGCCAGGCGCTTCAACCGACGGTGGGGATGCACGACGACCGCCCGGCCGACGTGGGCGAGCAAGGCGCGATCCGACCAATTATCGGCGTAAGCCGCCGCGTCGTCCATCGCGATTTGCCGGTCCGCCGCCCAGCGACGGGCCCAGTATAACTTCCCTTCGCCATAACAGGCGGGACCGTCGGCGATTCCGACTAGACGCCCGCGCTCGATTCGGACCGGCGTCGTGATCGTGTCTTCGCAGCCCAGGAAGATCGAGAGCGGTTCGAGGACGATCTTCGGCGACGAGGACACCAGGACCACGGCCGTCCCCCGCATCCGGAGGTCGTTGAGGTGGTCGACCACCCCTTCGAAGAGTCGGGGCCGGACATGCTCGACGAAATTCTCGTAGGCGATCCGTTCCAGGTCGACGACGGGGATCGTCGCGATGTTCCGGAGGCCGAAGTTCACCAGGCGGCCGTAGTCGAGCCGGCCGAAGCGATGCTGGAGGCCGTGGTACAACGCCTTGAGGAAGAACGAGGACTTGATCAGGCCGCGCCGCCGCAAGATCCGGGCGAAGAGGTACGTGGTCGTCTCGGCCAGGAGCGTGCCGTCGACGTCGAGGAAGGCGACCCTCGGCGGCGGGTCGAGCGCCGGCCAGGGCGAGGGGGGCGACGTCAAGGCTCCCTCCCGCCCGCCGCCACGAGCCGCCCGAGCTCGTCGGCCAGCGCCCGGGCCGTGGCGTGGTCGGCCGCCTCGGCGATCACGCGGACGATCGGCTCGGTGTTGCTCGACCGGACGTGCGCCCAGCGGTCGGGCCAGTCGAGCCGGAGCCCGTCGCGGCGGTCGGCCCTGGCTTCGGGATGGCTCGCGGCGATCCGGTCGAACACCCCGGCGATGGCCGGACCGCCGGCCGGGTACTGGTCCTTGACCATCGCATACCGGGGGAGGTCGTCGACCAGCTCCGAGAGCCGCCGGCCGGACCGCGCCATCAGGTCGAGGACTAGGGCCATCGCGACGAAGCTATCGCGGACGAAGCCGACGCGGGGGTCGATCACGCCGCCGTTGCCCTCGCCGCCCAGGACCGCGGAATGCGCCCGCATGGCCTCGACGACGTGGATCTCGCCGACCGGGGTCCGGTAGACCGGACAGCCGAAGCGGCCGGCGAGGTCCTCGGTGACGCGGGAGGTCGAGAGGTTGAGGACCACCGGCCCCCGGGCCTGGGCCAGCCGGCGCGAGGCGGCCAGCGCCAGGGTCAGCTCCTCGCCGATGTAGCGGCCCGACTCGTCGACGATGGCCAGGCGGTCGGCGTCGGGGTCCTGGGCGAACCCGACGGCCGCGCCGAGGGCCGGCACCATCGCGGCGAACCGCCCGAGGTTGGCCTCGGTCGGCTCGGGCGGGTGGTCGTACCGGCCGTCGGGGACGCCGCCGAGGAGGATCGGCTCGGCCCCCAGGGCCCGCAACAGGGCCTCGCCGAGGCGCCCGCCCGAGCCGTGGCAGGCGTCGAGGGCGACCGCGAATCGGCCCCGGCGGATCGACTCGACGTCGACGGTGGCCAGGACCAGGGCGAGGTGCCCGCCGTCGGGGTCTTCGAGCGTCCGGATTCGGCCCAGGGCGTCCCACGAGGCCCAGCCCAGCGCCCGGGCTTCGAGGCGGTCGAGCAGGGCCCGCCCCTCGATCGGGCCGAGGACCATCCCGCCGGGCTGGAAGAACTTGAGGCCGTTGTATCGCGGGGGATTGTGCGAGGCCGAGAGCTGGATGCCCCCGGCGGCGCCGAGGTCGCGGACCAGGCGGCCGAGGGTGGGCGTGGCCACCGCCCCGGCCAGGAGGGCGTCGCGGCCGGTGGCGGCGACGGCGGACAGGACGGCGGGCACGAAGACCGGGCCGGACACCCGGCCGTCATGGCCGACGACGATCGGCCCGGGCCCCTGGCCCGAGGCGTAGGCCGCGGCGAAGTCGGCCACGATCGCCGGGTCGAGCCCATCGCCGACCACCCCCCGGACGCCCGACACGCTCGCGATCCGCGTTCCGCCCACGCACCCCTCCGTCCCTCGGGCCGCGGCCGCCCGCCCGGGCCGCCCGCCCCACACTCTAGAGGACCGGCCCGCCCTTCGGCAAGGGCCGCGATCCGCCGTCGGCCTCGGTCGGGCCGTCGGCGGTGGCCTCCGTCCCGGCCAGGGCGCGGGCCCAGGCTTCCTCGGCGGAAATCCCCTGGCGGCGGGCCCGCTTCTCGATGGTGGCCCGGCCGTGGAGGATCAGGCGGGCGAGGTAATCGCGGGCGTCGTTGGCGTGGGTCAGGAAGCCCGACATCAGGCCCTCGCCTTCCAGCTCGCCGAGCGTGAACCGCCGCATCGCCTCGTTCTTGATCCGGCCGAGGTCGGCCTGCAACGCGAGCAAGCCGCCCAGGTCGAGCCGGCTCGACAGCTCGTGGTCCAGGGCCCGGCGCTCGACGGCCGTGACCTTGAGCAGGTACGACTCGAAGCTTTGCTCGCGCTTCCGGCGATAGCGCCGCTTCACCGACTGCCAGGCGAGGAACGACGCGCCGACGACGACGCTGGAGAAGCTGGCCGTCTTCTCGAGCAGTTCGAGGAGGTCGCCGAAGATCAGCGGCTTGTTCCGCTGGAGGAAGTCGACGGTGCCCGGGTGGAGCGGGTATTCCGGCGGCAAGTCGAGGAGCGATGTATCCAAGGGTGGGCGGGCGATCCGGGAGAACTTGCCGAGGAAGATCGTCTCCAGGAGCCGCTTGACCGCGTCGGCCGAGGTCTTCCGGCCGGCCACGACCAGGAGCCGGGAGCCGAACGTCGCCAGCGGGGCCGCCGGAACCGCCGGCTCGACCCCGTAGGTATAGGCCGGGATCGTGGCCGCCTGGATGTAAACCTTGTCCACCGCCACGCGGTCGTTCGCCGTGCCGACCCGGGTCGAGCCCTCCGCGAACAGGTCTTCCAGGGCGAACGCCTCGGCGAACGGGAGCGGGACCAGCCGATATCCCCATCGGGTGACGAGGTGGCGGATCATCGGGGTCGGCAGCGAACTGACCGTCATCACGGCGTCGGGCAACGATTCGGCCTCCGGGATTGCCATGAGCTGGTCATGGCCGAGCGTCCCGAGCCGGTATTCGCCGTCCCGGAGCCCGACGAACCGCAACACCTCAGTCGCCAGCGCCTTCGACCCGCTGCCGACCTCGCCCACGCTGATCGTCCGCCCCCGGAGCGCGGCCAGGTTGGCGGCGACCAGGGGATGGAGGTCCCCCTTGACGGCGAGCTGGAGCGGCTCGACGTGGAGCGAGGCGACCAGGCGGACTTCGGTCCAGAGCCTCGAATCCAGCCCCCCCTGGACCAGGGCCACTTGGACCCGCCCGGCGTTCACCGCGTCGAGGGCCTGGACCGACCCCGCGCATTCGGAAAGTTCGAGGATCAACCCCGCCCGGGCCGCGTCATCGGCCAGGACCCGGGCGATCCCCTGGCGGGGGCCCGGGGACCGCCCCCCGGTCGCGGTGAGCCGATACGTCGGCTCGGGCCGGACCCACTCGCGATAGGCCAGCCAGGCGCCGGCCGTCGCGAACGCGACCACCAAGAGGGCCGTCAGCCATCGGTCGCGGGCCCGTCGGCGGGTTGTCGGCTCGGCGAGCATCACGACTCCTTGACGCGGAACTCGCGGATCTTCAACCGCGTCTGGTGTGCCTCGGCCCGGTCGCCGGACAGGGTCTCGCCCTTGAAATAATGCTTCTGCCACCCCCGGCGGACGGCGTCGGGGTCGTTCTGCTTGAGGTCGCCGAGGAACTGCTTGCGGGCCTGGTCCCACTCGCCGTATTCCCGGGCGACCTCGGGGTTCGCCGCCAAGGGCAGGCGGATCGGGTCCAGGCCCTCGGCCAGGCCCCTGGGCAACGGGACGACCATGCAGATCGGCTCCCCGCGCCGGAAGTGGACCGGCAGTCCCGGCCTCGTCAGCTTCCAGTTCATGGTGAACGTGGCCGGCAGCCAGTCGGTCTCGATGATCCCCTCCAAAGGCTGGACGCCGTCCTTGATCGCGTTGGCCGGCCCCTTGGCCCACAGGCAGATCGACCTCGGCGTCCGGAACAGATAGGGCACGTTGATGGTGACGATCCCGCTCCCGAAGTGGCTGCTGATCCGCGGGTCGACCCACTCCGACTGCGCGGGCGAGCCCGGCGGCGCGTTGGGGATCTCGTACCAGACCCGGACCCCGTTTGGCAGGGGGGTCCCGTCCCAGACCGCGACGAACCCCGTCGGGTTGTGGATCATCCACCCCGCCTGGTTGGCGATCACCAGGGGCAGGCACCGATACGCGAACCGCCTGTCCGTCCGGTCCATCCAATCGCGTTCCTGCGAGGCGGCGGTGATCGGCATGTCGGTGGAAGCGTGGATCTCGTAGGCATAGAACGCGGCGTCATCCTCGGCCATGTCAGTCCCCCTCGCGGCCCGGTCCCCCGGGTAATTCGCCTTCCAACGCCGGACCTTTCAAGGATTCCCGCGCCGGTCCAGTTCACCGAACAATTCGCCGAGCGGCAAGGCGAAGCCGGGCAGGACGTCGCCGCCGTCCAGGGCCATCGAGGCGTCGAGCACGGTCGACCGCTCAGGGTCGTCGAAGATGGCCACGGTCCGCGCCCTCGGGTCGACCTCCCAGACCAGCCGGACGCCGGCCGCGAAGTACTCCCGACGCTTGCGGGCCATCTCCTGCTGGGTGTTCGAAGGGCTAAGCACCTCGACCGCGAGATCGGGGGCGAAAGCGGCGACCGGGTCGGTGGGAACGCCCCTCCCGGGGATGCGACCCCACGAGGCGAAGGCGACGTCGGGCACGCGGACCAGGCCGGGAAAGAGACGCATCATGGCGTCGCCCGGTGTAACGATCCCCAGATTTCGAGGGAGGACGAAGCTGCGGAGCATCGCCAGGATTGCCCCAGCGAGCATCGCCTCTCGATAACTTATCCCTTTCTCCACCAAGATCCCGTCGACCAGCTCGCATGTCCCCCCCTTCCGCTCGTTGACGGCGATGAGGTCGGCCTCGGTGGCGGTCCCGGGCAGGGGCCGCATCCGGACCCGGGCCGGGGCGATCCCGCCGAGTTGCTCCAGGAGTTCGTCGACGTTTTCCCAGGTCGTCACCGGGGCGTCGGTCGCGGTCGCCATGATCGCTCCTTGCAAGTTTTGGGCAGGCCAAGCGGACCGGCTACCTCCGCGGACCGCTCCTGGAAGTTATAGGGATTGGCGAGGTGAGTGGGCGACTCAATCTCCCTCCCGATCCAGTTCCCCGAAAAGATCGCCGAGCGGCAAGGCGAAGCCGGGCAGGACGTCGCCACCGTCCAGGGTCATCGATTCGTCGAGCACGGTCGACCGTTCGGGGGCGTCGAAGACGGCCACGGTCCGCGCCCGCGGGTCGACCTCCCAGACAAGCCGGACGCCGGCCTCGAAGTAGTCCCGACGCTTCCGGGCCATCTCCTGCTTGGTATTGCTCCGGCTCAGGACCTCGATGGCCAGGTCGGGGGCGAACCCGGCGATCGGCTCGATCGGCCAGCGGCGGCCCGGGACGCGATCCCACGAGGCGTAGGCCACGTCGGGCCCGCGGACCAGCCCCGGGAACAGCCGCATCATCCCGTCGGCGCCGGTGACAATCCCAAGATTCGCAGGGATGATGAATCCGCGCAGGATCGCGATGAGGGCACAACCCAGGGCCGATTCCGTGTAACCCATCCCTTTCTCCACCAGGACGCCGTCGACCAGTTCGTAGATGGTCAACTTGCGATCATTGGCCTCGATCAGGTCGGCTTCGGTGGCCGTGCCCGGGAACGGCCGGAAGCGGACCCTCGACGGCGCGATCCCGCCGAGGTGTTCGAGGAGGTCGTCGAGCGTGAGGATGTCGGACAGGAGTGGCTCGGTCGCGGTCGCCATCATCGCTCCTTGGATCGAGGACAGGGCGTTTCAGGCTCCTCGCCGGTCCAACTCCCCGAAGAGATCGAGGAGCGGGAGGACGAAGCCGGGCAGGACGTCGCCGCCGTCCAGGGTCATCGAGGCGTCGAGCACGGTCGATCGCTCAGGGTCGTCGAAGACGGCCACGGTCCGCGCCCTCGGGTCGACCTCCCAGACAAGCCGGACGCCGGCCTCGAAGTAGTCCCGACGCTTCCGGGCCATCTCGGCCTTACTGTTTGAGGGGCTCAGGACTTCGACGGCCAGGTCGGGGACGACTTCGGCGAGGGATTCCTCGGAAAGCGGACCTCCGGGGATGCGTCCCCAGCTGATGAAGGCGATGTCGGGTGCTCGGAAGATGGCCGGGGCGAGCCGCATCATCCCATCCGGGGCGGTGATGATCCCGAGATGACGGGGAAGCACGAAGCCGCGGAGGATGGCGATGATCGCCCCCGCCAAGAGGGATTCCATCTTGCCCATCGCCTTCTCCACCAAGACGCCGTCGACCAGCTCGAAGATCCCCCGCTCGCGGCCGTTGGCCTCGATGAGGTCCGCTTCGGTCGCGGTGCCCAGCGGCGGCTTGATCCGGACCCGACCCGGCTCGATCCCGCCGAGGGATTCCAGGAGGTCTTCGACCGTCTCGATCGCTCGGATGGAAGCCGGGGATGGGGTCGCGGTGGCCATCGTCACTCCTCTTGTCTCGTCGGATCGGTTCACCCGGCCCAGACGCCGCGGTCGAGCGAGCGGAAGCCGACGGCCTCGGCGATGTTCTGGGGCTGGATCGCGTCGGAGCCTTCGAGGTCGGCCATCGTCCGGGCCACGCGGAGGATCTTGTCGTGGGCCCGCGCCGAGAGGCCGAGTTCTTCCATCGCCCCCTTGAGCATGGCGGAGCACTCCGGCCGCAGCGCGCAGAACTTGCGGACCTGACGCGGGGTCATCCGGCCGTTGACGCCGGGGCCGGCCTTGCCGAAGCGGTCGTTCTGGCGGGCCCGGGCCTTGAGGACGTCGCCCAACAGGTCGGCGGAGGTGGGGCCGGGCGGGGCCTCGGCGAGCTGGGCGAACGGGACGGCGGGGACCTCGACGTGGAGGTCGATCCGGTCGAGCAGGGGCCCCGAGATCCGGCTGAGGTACTTCTCGACCTGCGGCGGCGAGCAGGTGCAGGCCCGCCGGGGGTCGGATCGGTAGCCGCACGGGCAGGGGTTCATCGCCGCGACGAGCACGAACTCGGCGGGGAACGTGGTGCTCCGCAGCGCCCGACTGATCGTGACCTGGCCTTCTTCGAGCGGCTGGCGGAGGACTTCGAGCGTCTTGCGGTTGAACTCGGGCAACTCGTCGAGGAACAGGATGCCCTTGTGGGCCAGCGAGATCTCGCCGGGCTGGGGCGTGCTGCCGCCGCCGACCAGCCCGGCGTCGCTCACCGAGTGGTGCGGGTGGCGGAACGGCCGGACGGCCATGAGGGGCTGCCCCGCCTTGAGCAAGCCCATCGCGCTGTAGATCCGGGTGGTTTCCAGGCTCTCGGCGGGAGTCAGGGGGGGCATGATCGTCGCCAGGCGGCGGGCGAGCAAGGTCTTCCCGGTGCCGGGCGGTCCGATCATGAGCACGTTGTGCGACCCGGCCGCCGCGATCACCAGGGCCCGCTTGGCGTAGTCCTGCCCCTTGACGTCGACGAAGTCGTCCTCGCAGCGCGAGAGGCGTTCGAAGACCTCGCCGAGGTCGACCGCCTTGGGCTCGAAGTCGACCTGGCCGGACAGGAAGCCGACGGCCTCGGCCAGGCTGCCGATCGGATACACGTCGATCCCCTCGACGACGGCGGCCTCGGCGGCGTTGGCGGCCGGGACGAGCAGGCCATCCCGCCCCTCGGCCGCGGCGGCCAGGGCCATCGCCAGGACCCCCTTGATCGGCCGGGTCTCGCCGTCGAGGGCCAGCTCGCCCACGACGGCGAAATCCCCCTGGCGCTCGAAGCTCGCCTGGCCGCTGCCGACCAGCATCCCCAGCGCGATCGGCAGGTCGAACCCGCCGGCGTCCTTCTTGAGGTCGGCTGGGGCCAGGTTGATCACGACCCGGTCGGTCGGCCGTCGGTAGCCGGAGTTGACCAGGGCCCGCTCGACCCGGTGGGTGCTCTCGCGGACGGCGGCCTCGGCCAGCCCGACGAGCACCGTCTTGGGCATCGACGCGGCCGAAACGTCGACCTCGACCTCGACGGTCGCCGCGTCGATGCCGACCAGGGTGTACGAGAACAGCTTGGCGAGCATGGACGGGCACCGCCGAGGGCCTTCGAACGGTCGGGGCGCCGGCCGCCCTATCCGCTTGGATAGCTTACCAGACCGCCCGTCCCGGCCAAACCCTCCGTGACTTTATGCCTCCCGTGGGGCGTGCCGGCAGCTTCTTAGGTTCGCGCCCGGGGCCGTCGGCAGGCCTCCAGCAAAGTGGGTTCGTTTCGTCGGGGAAGATCGCCCGGTCGATCCGGCCCCCCCCCGCGAATCGTCGGGGTTGACGCGAGCGGCTGAAGATCATGCCCGTCGGTAACATCATCGTTTTTTCCGGGTCCGCGTTATCCCCTTTTTTCCAAAGACCAGATGTCCGTGTCGACCTTCGGATGACCAACACGCCCGAGGGGCGGCCTGCTGGATCGGGTTATTCAATCCTCGATCGGGGTGGGGCGGTTTGGGCGGGTCAACTTCCGGGAGGTCGCCGGGGCAGACCCAAGAATCCGCGGGTACACCTCCTCCCGTGTCCCGCGTAGGATCGTCCCGCCTTTCGTGGCATCTCCCCCGGCTCCTCACCTCGCCATCAAGGCGCGAGCCCCGTCGACGACGCGGTCCCACTGGAACGCGGGGCCGGGGTCGACCTTGTTGGCCTGGACGTGATAATGGCCGAGGATGCCGCCGTACCCTTCATACACGTCGTCGGCGAGCTTGCGGTCGACGGGCTTGCCCTGGGCGTCGCGGGGGTAGTCGCAGCGGATCTTGGGGAAGGTCTTGCAGAGGGCCGCCGTCAGCTTGACGAGGGCGTCGTATTGCTGGGGGGTCAGGTCGTACTGGGCCTGCTCCGCCCCCTGGACGGTGCCGATGACGGGCTTGTCGCGGTCGGGGCGGAGGAGCAAATCCCGCGAGGCGGCGGGCATGAGAGTGGGGTCCGGCAGGGTGATCCGCGACTTGCCTTCGGCGTCGGGAGCGTACCAGCGGGCGACCCGGTCCGAGGTCGCCTCGGCGGGAGGGAAGGTCCCGATATTGGCGATCTCGATGCCGATCGAGCGGCCGTTGGCCTTGGTGGCGTGCCAGGCCCCTTCCTTGAGGTCGAGCGTCTGGTAGATGGTCCCGTCGAGGTCGAGCATCAACTGCACGCTCAACCCGCGCCGGTCGTGGAGGACCTCGAAGCACTTCTTGCTCGTCCCGCAGGCATCGTAGTGGATGACGAACTGGTCGACCTTGGCTTGCAAGAGCGGGAGGTCCCAGCCCCCGCCCCGGACCCGCTCGATTTGGTCGGGGTCCAGCTCCACCCGACGCATCGCGAACCGATTGGGAGATTTGAGGGTTTCGGACCTCGACTTCTCGAACGAGGCCACGTCCCAAGGGGCAAACCGGCGCTCGGTCCGGTAGGCGTCGTAGCCGCCCGGGTCCATCCAGGTGACGACCGGCGTCGTGGTGTGGATCAACTGGCCGCAAACCACGATCTCGTCGCCCGAGCGGGCCAGCCGCTCGCCGACCTTCGGCCCCTGACCGTGGGCCGCCGAGCCGGCGACGAGGGCGATGAGCAAGACCAGACCGGGCGGGAGGTTTCGCATCGGTGGGACTCGAAAAGTCGGGACGGTCGGGGACGAAGCCGGGGCGAGGGCCCCAGGATAGCACTCGCGGCGCCGCCAACCAAGACGCCGGTCCACGCTTCGCCGACCTCCGCCCTTGATTTGCCGGGCCCGATCGCGAACCCTGGGGGTCGGCCCGCGGGCTTGTCGTCGGTGGCTTCGCGAAAGGAACGGTTCGCCGATGGGGACGATCGAGGTGTTCGACCACACGGCCGACGTCGGCCTCCGAGTCCGGGGAGGATCGCTCGACGACCTGTTCCGGACGGCGGCCGAAGGGCTGTTCGACTTCATCGTGGCCAACCGGGACGCCGTCCGGCTCGACCGGGTCGACCGGGTCTCGCTCCGCGCCGAGTCCACCGCCGACTTGCTGTTCGCCTGGGTCGACGAGCTGATCTACCGGTCCGAGGTCGGCCACCTCCTCTACGGCCGCTTCGACGTCCGGCTCGCCCACGACGGCCTCTCCCTGGAGGCCGAGGTCGCCGGCGAAGCGATGGACCGCGACCGGCACGAACTCGACCACGAGGTCAAGGCGGTCACCCGCCACGATTTCGGGCTGGTCCGCGACGGGGATACCTGGGTCGCCGAGTTGATCCTCGACATTTGAAGGTCCGAGAGAGTTGATCGCCAGGCGGATCGTGGGGATCGACCCGGCGGAATCTTCAGACCGGGTCGATCGCCAGGTCGTGGGCCTCGATGAAGGCTTCGGCCTCGGCGCGGTCGAAGAGGCCGGCGGTGGTGCCGACGGCGCGGACGCAACTGGCCCCGAGCGCGCTGGCGAGGCGGAGGCAATCCAGCTCGGGGCGGCCGGCGACGAGGCCGGCGATGTAGCCGGCGTCGAAGGCGTCGCCGCCGCCGGTGGCGTCGAGGGAGGGGACGGAGTACGCTCCGACGCGGACCCGGAGGGCGTCGGACACGACGATCGCCCCGCGGTCGCCGCACGTGACGATGACCCGCTTCACCCCGAGGTCGCGGAACGCCAGGGCCTGGCGGACGGGGTCGGGGTCGCCCAGGATCAGGGTCGCCTCGTCGGTGTTGGGCAAGAAGACGTCGGTCTCGGGCAGGACGGCCCGGAGCCGGGACAGGTAATCGCCCGGCCCCGGCGTGGCGACGTCGAGCACGGTCATCGCCCCGGCTTGGCGGGCGCGGGCGAATCGCTCGGCCAGGGCGTCGGGATCGAGGCCGGGGAGGATCAGGTAGCCGCCGACGTAGACGACCCGGGGATTCGCCGCCAACCAGGGGTCGAGGTCCTCGGCCGTCAGCCCGACGTTCGCCCCGAACGAGTGGATGAACCGGCGGTCTTGCCCCTGGACGTTGACGATCAGGCTCTGGCTCGTCGCCCGGCCGGCGTCGACCTGGAGCCCCCGCGCGTCGATCCCGTGGGCCGCGAACGTGTCGGCGACGAACCGACCGAACACGTCGTCGCCGACCCGGCCGCAGACCAACGCCCGGACCCCGAGCCGGGCCAGGGCCAGGGCCGCGTTCGACGCGCACCCCCCGATGTTCAAGACCAGCTCGTCCGCCTTGACCAGCTCGCCCGCCGCCGGGACGTGCGAGATCGGCGTGCAAAGGTGATCGGCCACCACCACCCCGGCGCAGACGACGGGGATCTCGACGGGAAAGTCATCGTGCACGGGCTCGAAATCCGTGGGTCGGGGAAGGGGGGGGAACGAAGGATGGGCGAGTCACCGCGCTTTCTTGCCTTTCACGCCCCACGCCCCACGATCATTCACCCGGGCAACTGGGGCGCCAACGCGGCGTCGGGGTTGTCGAGGGAGGCGACGACTTCGTCGGGCTTGGGCTTGGGGGCGGAGCCGGGCCGGGGCCCGATGACGTTCTCGATCTGGGAGACGGACAGGACTTCGCTCTCGATCAAGGCTTCGGTCAGGCGTTCGAGGTGGTCGCGGTGGTCGCCGAGGACGCGGAAGGCCCGCTCGTCTTCCTCGCGGAGGATTCGGGCGACTTCCTCGTCGATGAGCTGGGCGGTGTGCTCGGAGTGGTCGCGGACCTCGCCCATCTCGCGGCCGAGGAACGGGTTCTCGTCGGAGGCCCGGAACGAGACGGGCCCGATCCGGTCGCTCATCCCGAACTGCGAGACCATCATCCGGGCCAGCCGGGTGGCTTGCTTGAGGTCGTCGGCGACGCCGGCGGACAGGTCGTCGAACATCAAGCGCTCGGCGGCCCGGCCACCGAGGCGGACGGCGAGCATGGCGCGGATGTCGCGCTCGTAGAAGCTCATCCGGTCCTCGGTCGGCAAGAACTGGGTGACGCCCAGGGCCCGGCCTCGGGGGATGATCGTCACCTTGTGGACCGGGTCGGCCTCGGGGATCAGCCAGGCGACCAGGGCATGGCCGACCTCGTGGTAGGCGGTGAGCCGCTTCTCCTTCTCGGTGATGATCTCCTCGCGCTTGGCCCCCATGATGACCTTGTCGCGGGCCGAGTCGAAGTCGGCCATGCCGACCTTGTCCTTGTCCTCGCGGGTGGCCAGCAGCGCCGCCTCGTTGACGAGGTTGGCCAGGTCGGCCCCGCTCATCCCGACGGTCCCCCGGGCGATCCCGTCGAGGTCGACGTCCTCGGCCAGGGGGATGTTCCGGGTGTGGACCTTCAAGATTTCGAGCCGGCCCTTCTTGGTCGGGCGGTCGACGGTGACGTGGCGGTCGAACCGGCCGGGGCGGAGCAACGCGGGGTCGAGGACGTCGGGGCGGTTGGTGGCCGCCAGGACGATGACGCTCTCGCTCGGCGAGAAGCCGTCCATCTCGGTCAAGATCTGGTTGAGCGTCTGCTCGCGCTCGTCATGACCGCCGCCGAGCCCGGCGCCCCGGACCCGGCCGACGGCGTCGATCTCGTCGATGAACAGGATGCAAGGGCTGTTCTCCTTGGCCGTCTTGAACATGTCGCGGACCCGGCTGGCGCCCACGCCGACGAACATCTGGATGAACTCGGAGCCCGAGATCGAGAAGAAGGGCACGCCGGCCTCGCCCGCGACCGCCCGGGCCAGCAAGGTCTTGCCGGTCCCGGGGGGGCCGTTGAGCAGGACCCCCTTGGGAATCCGGCCGCCGAGCCTCTGGAACTTCTCGGGGTTCTTGAGGAATTCGACGATCTCCTGGAGCTCGCTCTTGGCGTTCTCCAGGCCCGCGACCTCCTCGAAGGTGGTCCGCTGCTTCGACTTGTCGTGCCGCTTGGCCGGGCTCTTGACGAAGCTGCCGAGGATGCCGCCGTCGAACTGGTCGCGGGCCCGCCGCATCATCAGGTAGACCAGGAGCACGAAGCCCAGGGTCGGCACCAGGAGCGACAGCCAGACCAGGCCGTTGGCCCCTTGCGGCGAGACGATGTCGATCCGCGGGGCCTCGTCCTTCTTGCCGACCCGGTTCGCCAGCTTGTCGAGGGTCGGCTTGAGCTGCTCGGCGGACAGGTAGCCGGTCGTGAACTTGGTGACGTCCTTGATCGGCCGCTCGGGCGAGGGCGGGTTGTACGGGGTTTCCTTGCGGAGCTTGCCGCGGATCGTCAGGCCGTCGACCGCGAGGGACTCGATGTTGTCCTTCTCGACCTGCTCCAGGAACCAGGGGCTGAAGTTGACCGAGGTTTCGTTCTTGCCCGAGAGCACATAGGTGATCAGCAGCACCACGGCCACCAGGAACACCCAGATCCAGGGGGGAGTCGGCGAACCGCCCGCGCCAGCGGGCTTGCGCCCGTTGGTCGGGGGACGACGCGGCTCTTGCGGCGGTCGACTCTCCATGACGTCTTGATTCCCTCATAACCCGGCCGGGAAGGGGCCGGGGTTGGTCACGACGCCTCGGCCATCGCAAAGGTGGGGCCGGGCCCTGGTCATTGTAATCCATTCGGCCCGAAAAGTCAGCGAGGCAAGCCGGAGCGACCGGGCGGCCTCGCCGGGCCGGGCAAGGCGGGTCGAAATCCGGCCCGGCCGCGAGGTCTTCCGCCGTCATTCAGCGGTGCTGGGACTCCAACCACCGCTCGCAGTCGATCGCCGCGGCGCAACCGGAGCCGGCGGCGGTGATCGCCTGTCGGTAGTGGGTGTCGACCACGTCCCCGGCGGCGAAGACCCCCTCGACGCTGGTCGACGACCCGTAATTCGGCATCGATTCGAGCAAGGCGGCGGCCCCTTCCACTTCCTTCCAGGCCAGGGCCGTCCGGTTGAGGAGGTAGCCGTCGGGCGTCATCGCCAGCTTGCCGCGGAACGCCTCGGTGTTCGGGGTGTGGCCGATGGCGATGAAGATGCCGTCGAACATCAGGTCGCGGGGCGCGTCGGATTCCGGCGAGCGGACCTGGAGCCCCTTGATGAACTTGTGCGGCTCTTTCTCGCCGAGGTAGGCGACCGGGACCGAGTTCCAGGCGTAGTCGACCTTGGGGTTGGCCAAGATCCGGTTTTGCATGATCTGCGAGGCCCGGAGCTTGTCGCGGCGGTGGATCAAGGTGACCTGGCGGGCGTGCCGGGTCAGGAACATCGCCTCCTCGACGGCGGTGTCGCCGCCGCCGATGACGGCGACCTTCTTGTTCCGGTACAGGGCCCCGTCGCAGGTGGCGCAGGTCCCCAGGCCATAGCCCATGTACTCCATCTCCTCGGGCAGGCCGAGGGTCCGGGCCGAGGCGCCGGTGGCGACGATCAGGGCGTCGGCGGTGTACTCGGCCGAGGTCCCTTCGAGGTTCATCGGGTCGTCGTTGGTGGTGACCCGGAACGGCCGGCTCGACACGTCGACGTTGGTCACCTTTTCGAACCGGCAATCGGCCCCGAAGCGTTGGGCCTGCTTGCGGATGTTGTCCATCAGCTCGGGGCCGAGCACGCCGTCGGGGAAGCCGGGGAAGTTCTCGACCTCGGTGGTCCAGGTGAGCTGGCCGCCGGGCTCCTTGCCCTCGAAGACGATCGGCGCCAGGTTGGCCCGGGCGGCGTAGAGGGCGGCGGTCAACCCGGCCGAGCCCGAACCGATCACGATCACCGCGGAATGCGCCATGGTTGCCTCGCCGGGGCCGCGCGGCCACCGCGAACGGCGCCGCCCGTCCCTCCGAAATTCTCGAAGGTGAAATTTTCCCCATGCTGCCAGAATTCGCCGCCGATGTCCAACGCGGCCGTCGGAGGGCCCGGGTCGATGGGTCCTTCAAGCCGGGTCGGGAGACGCAGGCAGATGGCAAGCATCTCCGATTTCCGAGGGCCAGTCTTCCCTCGTCCCGAGGCCGTCTGAATTCGGAGATCCTTCCATCTGGTATCCCGCGAATTCGCGGACCGGTCGACCTCGGTCGGAGGGCCCGGGATCGGTCGGGGTCGGCTCTCTTCTGCGAGCGGCGACCGGCGAAGGGTCGAAACCGCGGCCCGGAATCGCGGCAAGGACGAGTCCCGTGACCTAGAGTTCCCGAGGAGACGCGGCCCCGCCCCCGGCAGGCTGGGAGAAGGAGCGGGCGCGGGCGACAAACCCAGTCACGACCCATCGAGGACGCACGCCAATGCTGGTGCTCACGCGCAAGCTCATGGAGAAGCTGTACATCGGCAACGACGTCTGCGTGACCGTCGTGCGGCTGGAGGGGGGCCAGGTCCGGCTCGGGATCGACGCCCCCCGCGACGTGACCGTGGTCCGCGCCGAGCTGCTCGACGAGCGATCGGGAGGGATCGGGCCCGAGCCCGGGTCGCCGACGACCCCGCCGCCGATGGGGCTCAAGACTCGACCAGGCGCGGCTCCCGGAATCGGTATCCGACGCCGCGGACCGTCTCGATGAGGTCGGCGGCGTCGCCCAGCTTCTTGCGAAGGCTCTTGACGTGGACGTCGATGGTCCGCTCCAGGACCACCGCGTCCTCGCCGATGGCGGCATCCATCAGCTCGTGGCGGGTGAAAGCCCGCCCGGCCTGGCGGAGCAGCGTTTCCAGGAGGCGGAACTCGGTGGGCGTCAGCGGCAACTCTTCGGGCCCGAACAGGGCCCGATGCCGGTGCCGGTCGATCACGACCCCCTGGCTCTCGTAGACCGTCGCCGACGACGGCTCGTCCTGGAGCTGCCGTCGGCGCAGCTCTTTCTTGATCCGCTGGATCAGGACCTTCATCGAGTAGGGCTTGGTCACGTAATCATCGGCCCCGGTGGCGAAGCCGACGAGCTGGTCGGTCTCCTCGGCCTTGGCCGTGACCATGATGATCGGGATGTCCCGCGTCCGCGAGCCGACCCGCAGCTCCCGGCAGACTTCGAGGCCCCCCTTGAGCGGGAGCATCAGGTCGAGGACGACCAGGTCGGGCAGCTTGATCTGCGCCTGGCGGAGCCCATCCTGGCCGTCGTGGGCGACCAGGACCTCGAACCCTTCCCGCTCCAGGTTGTAGGAGAGGACTTCGACCAGGGACCGCTCGTCTTCGACGACCAGGATCTTGGGCTTGGGCATGGAGGGGCTCGTCGACCGGGTGGGGGCTCGACCGTCGTGGGGGTTCCCCTTCTATTCTAACAGGGCCGATGATCGCGGCATGAAAAGGGGTTGAAGATCCGATGTCGGGCCGATGACACCCCCCGCGTGGGCTCCCCGCCTTCAGCCGATCCGGCCGGTGATGTAGGCCTCGGTCCGGGGGTCCTTGGGATTGGTGAAGAGGCGGTCGGTCGGGCTGAACTCGGCGACGATCCCGGTCCGTTGGCCGTTGACGGCGGATTCGTCGAGCATCAGGCAGGCCGTCATGTCGCTGACCCGGCGGGCTTGCTGCATGTTGTGGGTGACGATGACGATCGTGTAATCGGCCTTGAGGTCGTCCATCAGGTCCTCGACCCGGGCCGTCGAGATCGGGTCGAGCGCCGAGCACGGCTCGTCCATCAGGATCACCTCGGGCTCGACGGCCAGGGTCCGGGCGATGCAGAGCCGCTGCTGCTGGCCGCCGGAGAGTTCCAGGCCCGAGCGGTGGAGCTTGGCCTTGACCTCGTCCCAGAGCGCGGCGCGGCGGAGCGATCGCTCGACGAGGTCGTCCATGTCCCCCTTGTAGCCGTTGATCCGGGCCCCCCAGGCGACGTTCTGGTAGATGCTCTTGGGGAACGGGTTGGGCTTCTGGAAGACCATCCCGATCCGGCGGCGGAGGGCGACGGGGTCGACGTCGGGGCCGGCGAGGTCCCAGTCGTCGAAGGTGATGTGGCCTTCCATCCGCGCCGAGGGGATCAGGTCGTTCATCCGGTTGAAGCAGCGGAGGAGCGTGCTCTTGCCGCAGCCGGACGGGCCGATCAGGGCCGTGATCCGGTGGCGGGGGATGTCGATGGTGATGTCCCCCAAGGCCATCGACTGGCCGTACCAGACCGAGAGCCCCTTGGTCGCCAGGACGACCGGCTCGGAGAGTCCGGGCCCCGGCGCCGAGCCGGGGGCCGGGGAGGTGGTCGGGCCGAACGGGGGGGGCGAGCCCGGCGGCGACAAGACGGCCCGGGTTTCGGGGGTGCTCATGCTCGGCTCAGCCTCGGGTGGATCGGGCGTATCGGTTCCGGATCACGATGGCCGTGGCGTTCATCGTCAGCAGGAGGGCCAGCAACAACAGGATACCGCCGGCCGCGACCGCCTGGAACCCGACGGCGGGCTCCTTGGCATAGTTGTAGATCTCCACGGGCAGGGCCGTGTACCGGCTCGAAGGCCCCCTGGGCAGGCGGAGGATCGACCCGGCGGCCCCGACCATCAACAGCGGCGCCGTCTCGCCGATGGCCCTCGACAGGGCCAGGATCACCCCGGTCAGGATGCCCGGCAACGCCGAGGGCAGGACGTGGTCGCGGACCACCTGCCACCGCGACGCACCCAGGGCCATCGCCGCCTGGCGGAGCGACCCCGGCACCGTCCGCAACGCTTCCTGGGTCGCGATCACGATCACCGGCAGGATCAGGAGCCCGAGCGTCAGGGCCCCGGCCCAGAGCGTCGGGCCCATCGCCAGCCGGCGAAAGCCGAACGCCCGGACGAACACCGCCAGGCCCAAGATCCCGTAGACGATCGACGGGACCCCCGCCAGGTTGGCGATGTTGAGCTGGATCAGCCGCTTGAGCCGGCCCGGCGGGGCGTATTCTTCGAGGAAGACCGCCGCCCCCACCCCGACCGGGATCGCGAACGCGGCGACCATGCCGAGCAGCCAGAGGCTCCCGGCCACGCCCGCGCGGAACCCCGCCGAGGCCGGGTCCGACGACTGCAACGCCCCGAGCAGGTGGCGGAGCATCGCCGGGACCGAACCCCCGGGGGCCCCCCGGACCACGGCGCCCACCACGGCCCCGAGCATCACCGACAGGACGACCACGCCGGTCGACGTCGCCAGGAAGCAGGCCACGCCGAACATCGGGCCCAGGGCCCGGCGGAGCTTCCGATCCGGCTCGTAGCGCAAGGCGGACGGCCCGGCGGTCATTGGTAAGCCTCGCGATAACGCCTCAGGACGAACCCGGACGCGATGTTCAGCGACAGAGTGATCAGGAACAGCGCCATCCCCACGGCGAACAGCGACAGGTATTCCGGCGACCCCGCCGCCGCCTCGCCCCCGGTCACCGCGACGATATAAGCGGTCATCGTCTCGACCGACGTCAGCGGGTTGAGGGTGATCTGGGGCCGCGAGCCGGCCGCCAGGACCACGGCCATCGTCTCGCCGATGGCCCGGCTGATCGCCAGGATGAACGACGCGGCCACCCCCGAAAGCCCGGCCGGCAGGACGATCCGCGTCGACACCTCGAACTTGGTCGCCCCCAGGCCGTACCCCGCTTCGCGGAGCCCCCGGGGGACCGCCGACAGGACGTCCTCGCTCAACGACGAGACCATCGGGATGATCATGATCCCGACCACGACGCACGCGCTCAGGGCGTTGAACGTCTCGACCTGGAGGCCCATCGGCACCAGGACCGCCTTGAGTTGGGGGGTCACCAGCAACAAGGCGAGGTAGCCATAGACGATCGTCGGGATGCCCGCGAGCAATTCCAGGGTCGGCTTGAGCGCGGCCCGGAAGCCCCGGGGGGCGTACTCGCTCAGGTAGATCGCGCTGAGCAGGCCGATCGGCAGGGCGATCAGCGACGAGCCCAGCGCGATCGTCAGGGTCCCCCAGACCAGCGGGAGGATGCCGAACCGGGGGGGGATGGCGTCGGGTTCCAGATGGGTCCCGGTCAAGAACCCGAGCGGCGTCTCGCCGGACACCCGGAAAAAGCGGACCGCCTCGACCCCGAGGACCAGGACGATCCCGGCCGTGGTCAGGACCGTGACCGCGGCGCAGGCGAACAGGAACACCGACACGGCGTTCTCGCGGGCCGAACGCGCCGGCGAAGGCCCCGCCCACGGCGACGGGGACGACCCGGCGAGGTCTCCGAGCAGGGGGGTTCGAGACATCGGGCGCGCCTTTCGGGTCGGGCGGGAGATGGAGCTCAGGCGGGCGGGGCGGCCGCGCCCCCGGCGGCATCCAGGGTCGCCTTGTTGGCCTTGATGTCGTCGGCGGTCGGGGCGACGTACTTGGCCCGGGTGGCCAGGTCGGCGACGTTTTCGAGGTAGAACTTGACGAACGCCGCGACGGCCGGCCGGCGATAGGCCGACTTCTTGACGTAGATGAACAACGGCCGGGACAGCGGGGCATAGGTCTTGGCCAGGATCGTCTCCGGGCTGGGCTCGACGGCCGGGGCGTCCTTGTCCTTCTTGATCGGGATGGCCCGCAGGGTCGCCTCGTTGGCCTTGTAATAGGCGTAGCCGAAGTAGCCGATCCCGTCGGGGTCGCCGGCCACGCCCCGGACCAGGATGTTGTCGTCCGCGCTGGCCTGGACGTCCTTCCGCTGGCTCTTGGCCTTGCCGACCACGGCCTCGGTGAAGAACTCGAACGTCCCCGACTTGTCGTCCGGCGAGTACAGCTTGATCTCGCGGTCGGGCCAGGACGGGTCGAGGTCCTTCCACCGCTTGACCTGGGCGTCGGGCGCCCAGAGCCCCTTGAGCTGGTCGACGCTCAGCTCCTTGACGAAGTCGTTCTTGGGGTGAGCCACCACGGTGATCCCGTCGTAGCCGACGGTGAACCGGACCCAGTCGAGCCCCTGGGCCTTGGCCTTGGACTCTTCGTCGGCCTTGGCCGGTCGGGAGGCGTCGACGATGTCGACCTCGTTCTGGAGGTACTTGTTGAACCCGCCCCCGGTCCCGGAGTTCCCGACGACGACCTCATACTTGTTGTCGAGCTTGGCGAAGCCCTCCTGGGCCGCCTTGCTGATCCGGAAGACGGTGCTCGAGCCGTCGACGACGACCGAGAGGCTGTCGGCCTCGGCCCCCTTGGTCCCCCCGACGTCCTTGCCGGCGGGCTCGTCGCCGCAGCCCGCCAGGGCCAAGGCCATCGCGAGGGCGAGAATCCAGGCGGCCCGGCGCGGGCGGGCGTTTTGCGTCGTCAAGGCCATGACAAGGTCTCGGGATCGGTTGGGGAGGGCGATCCGGTCGAGGTCGGCCCGACCACCGGGCGGCGGATCGAACCGCTACTCTAGCAACCCGATATGAGGGTATCGTGAAGCTCGCCGGATTTCGCGGATTTCTCAAGGGCCCCGGAAGCGGGGGAACCGGACCTCGAACCGCGTCCCCTCGCCGACCCGGCTCTCGACGGTGATCTGGCCGCCGATCGACTGGATCACGTGCTTGACGATCGAGAGGCCCAGGCCGGTGCCGCCCATCTCCCGGCTCCGCGCCTTGTCGACCCGGTAGAACCGCTCGAAGATCCGCGGGAGGTCGTCGCGGGGGATGCCGATCCCGGAGTCGGCGACGGCCAGGGCGACCGAGTCGTCGGTGAGGCTGCCCCCGACCCTGATCCAGCCCCCTTCGGGGGTGTACTTGATCGCGTTGTCGATCAGGTTGTCGAGGATCTGATGGACCGCCTCCTCGTCGGCGACGATCAGGGTCCGCTCGTCGACCGGGCCGAGGTCGAGGCTGATGGCCAGCCCCTTGGCCTGGGCCCGGCCCTGGTGGGTCTCGACGCACGCCTCGACCACGGCCGAGACGGCCAGCGGCCCGTGATGGAACACCTCGTGCCCCGACTCCAGCCGGGCCAGGCTGAGCAGGTCCAGGATCAACTGGTCGAGCCGGTCGGCCTGCTCCTCGATCCGGTTGAGGAACCGGACGTTGACCGCCTCGTCGTGGAGGGCCCAGTCGAGCAAGGTCTCGGTATAAGCCTTGATGGACGCCAGCGGGGTCTTCAGCTCGTGCGACACGTTGGCGACGAAGTCTTGCCGCATCCGTTCCAGGCGGCGGAGCTCGGTCACGTCGTGGAAGACCAGGACCGCCCCGGAAGGCGACGGGCCCGGCAAGAGCGCCCCGTGGACGGCCAGGACCCGGGGGAGCGACCGGGGCAACATCTCGCGGCCGGGCAGGGCGATCTCCCCCCGGTACGAGTCCGGCCCCGCGAGCGTGGCGTCGACCGCTTCCTGGATCTGCGGGCTCCGGATCAGCTCCGGGACGAGCCGGCCGACCGCCATCGGGCCCAGGCCGAACAACAGGTCGGCGCTCTTGTTGGCGAACAGGAGCCGGCGGCGGGAGTCGATGGCGATGACCCCCTCGGCCATCCCGCCCAGGACGACCCGGAGCTGGTCGACATCGCGGCCGAGCCGGCCGATCCGCTCCTCGACCCGGGGGATCACCGCGTCGAACGCCCGGGTCAGCCGGCCCATCGGGCCGGTCGCCCGGGTCCGGGTCGGGCGGACCGGCCGCCCCTCGCCGAGCGCGACCAGCGACCGTTCCAATTCCCGGGCCACGGCCCGGCACCGGGCGAGGGCCCACCCGAGGCCCGCCATCGACCCGACGGCGACCACCAGGGCGGGAATCCCCCACGACCAACCGCCCATCGGCCGTCCGCCCCTCGGACCGACCCGCCGGGCCCTTCGCCGCCGAAGGATCGCCCGGAGGCTCGCCAGACGGGCCCCAGTATCGAGGCGGCGCCCGCCCCGGTCAAGGCGATGGGGCCGCTCCCACCGTCGAGGCTTTGTCCAATCGGCGGATCGGGTCGGGGGCGTTCTCGAGGCAGAATCGGCAAGGCTGATATCCCTGGGCGTGGGCCGCCTCGACGCTCGGCAGGTTGATCCGGTTCCCTTCCTTGATGGAGCGGACCGATCGGCAGTCCGACCAGTGATAGATGGTCGACCTCCTGGCCACGACGACCGACTCGGCCCCCGGCGGCCGGGCCGCTCCCTTGGGCCCGGCCTCGTGGGTCGCGACCGCCGACCCCGGGGTGACCGGGCTCGGGGCCGGATGACCGGCGGCGAGGTCGCCCGCGAGCGGTCGCCCGGCGCCCTGGGGATCGAGGGCGACCGGCAAGGCCCTCGTCGCCGACGGGACGGACAGCGAGTAGCCGAGGCCCAGGACCATGCAGAACGTCGAGGCCGCCGCGGCGGTCCAGAGGGTCATCCCGCCTCGTTCGGCCTTGCGGGCCCGCGGGGGCTTGGGCTCGGTCCGCGACTGGAGGAATCGGGTCAGGGCGTCGGCGAGCGACCGGGCCCCGGGGTGGCGATCGGCCGGGTCGAAGGCCAGGGCCTTCATGCAGATCCGGTCGAGGGCGGCCGGGATCGCCCGGTCGACCGACCGGGGCGTGGGCGGGCTGGTGAGCCGGGTCGACCGCCAGAGCGGGGCGCCGCTGGGCATGTCGGCGGGCCTCCGGCCGCAGATCAGCTCATAAAGGATCACGCCGAGGCTGTATACGTCGCTCCGGGCGTCGGCCTCGCGGGCGCGGCCGGCGGCGGCCTCGGGGCTCATGTACTGGGGGGTCCCCAGGACGGTCCCCTCGCGGGTCAGGTCGGAATCGATGTCCTCGCGGCGGGCCAGCCCGAAGTCGGTGAGGCGCGGGCGGCCCGAGTCGTCGATCATGACGTTGGCCGGCTTCAGGTCGCGGTGGAAGACCCCCCGGCCGTGGGCATGGTCCAGCGCCAGGGCCAGGTCGCGGACGATCCGGACCGAGCCGTCGACCGACGGCCGGTCGACGTCGCGGATCATCGACAGGGTCTTGCCCGGGACGAGCTGGTAGGCGATCCAGAACCGCCCTTCGTCGCGGCCGGCGTCGTGGAGGCCGACGATGTTGGGGTGGTCGAGCCGGGCGGCGGCCCGGGCCTCCCGGTAGAAGCGTTCGAGCGACTTCTCGCCCAGGCGGTTCGGCTTGAGGACCTTGAGGGCCACGTCGCGGTCGAGGTGCGGGTCGTAGGCCCGGAAGACCTGGCCGTAACCCCCCTCTCCCAAGGGGTCCCGGAGGAGGAACCGGCCGATCTGGCCCGGCACCGAGCCGACCCGGGAATCGTCGAGGGGCGTCGGATCGCTGGACATCACGGCGACGGTCGGGGAGTCGAGGCCGTCGCCGGTCGGGGCGTCCGAGGCGGCCCGGGCCAGGTCGACCGTGGCTCCGCACAGATGACACGACGCCCGCCCGGCCGGCCCCTCGGCGCTGGAAAACTCGATGCTTTCGAGGCATTCGCCGCAGACCACTCGGACCGGAGGTCTCATCTTGCCGCTCCCTGGAGCCTGGTCGCCGGGCCAACCCTGGATGGTCCCGATGCAAACCTAGGACGGAGAGCGGCCTTGTCAAATTGACAGTTTATTCCCCATGATTTCCGCGCAAATTTTTTTGATAAAAGTAGGAGTTACGCAGTAGTGGACGGCTGTCCGTGAACTTTGGCGTGATTCGGGGTCAATTGGTGACTCAAGAAATCCCCCGACCGACCCAACGTTCCCAAGCCCTCTCGGATTCGACGGCATTGCACG
>JAABUQ010000957.1_pt1 | contig 65114 bp, 41 predicted proteins | sample 5560001 | NCBI WGS metagenome assembly JAABUQ01 (sample SAMN10711888, study PRJNA513371) | rock metagenome | isolation source: Antarctica rocks | place: Antarctica: Victoria Land, Finger Mt nord | collected 2015-12-18
TCAGAAACAGGGGCCTTCCAGGGAGCCAGTGCTGAGGGAGCGACACTGAGGCAGGATGCCGCAAGTGCCAGGAACGAGCGGGAGGGGTTCTAAATTATGCCAAACACAATCAGCATCACCCAAGCCGACGCCGAGCGGGAACAGTGCTACGACATCCGCAAAGCCGTCTTTGTTGAAGAACAGGCCGTCCCGCTGGAACTCGAAATGGACGAGTACGACGATGTCGCAATCCACTTCCTGATGCGCGACACTGAGGGAACGCCGCTCGCCACGGCACGTCTTTTAGACAAGTATGGCCTTGCTAAGATTGGCCGGGTTGCGGTGTTGAAAGACGCTCGCGGCCTGGGCCTCGGCCTCACGCTGATGCAGTTCGTAGTAGACGAAGCGAGACGCCGGGGCTTTATCGAAGCTGTTTTAGACTCCCAGACCTACGCTATTCCATTCTACGAACGCTTGGGTTTTATCGCCGAAGGAGACGAGTTCGACGACGCGGGTATTTCCCATTTCCTCATGCGCCGGAAGTTGTAGGTAAACCTATGAACGATCCTCCTAAAGCCGTTCCATCTGCCGAAAATAGCTGGCCTCCGCCGCCGACTTTGCCGCCGCCTCAGCCGGTGCGCCCGCGATTGTTCTTGTTGCGTCTGCCGATTTGGGGCGTCGTCTTGATGGACATGGGGTTTGGCCTCGCTGAAGCCGGAATTACCTGTCTGCGACGCTGGGCGACGCATCATGCAATCCAATGGGCTGACGCAGGGATTTTTGGTGCTTTGATATTCGTGATGTTTTTGATAGGCCATCTATGGCTGCGTTCTGTGATGCTGAAGCGCGAGCAAGAAGCCACGGAATGAATTCCGAGGCTCAGAACAAAACACCGTCGCGGCGACGGAAGATTACGGAGCCGATGCTGCCGGCTCTTGTGTCGCTGCGACACTGGTTTTCGGAGCCTCGGATTTCAATCCGTGGCTTCTTGCCTTGCTTCCCCGTACATCCCGCCCACTGCCGCAACCTCCGCATCGCTCCACCGAAACACGCGCCCGGCCTGTGCTTGCTGTACCAGCGCTTTCACACGCGCAATCGCCTCCGCTTTCACGTCTGCCGCGACCCAGAAGGGATAGGGGAGGCGCTCGAAGTCCTTGCCCTGGATGTTCTTCGTGTGGTTAATGACGTTCTTCAAGAGCGACAGGCAGAGCGGCGAAAATGTCCAGCCTAAGAGGAAATACAGCTCGCCCGCGTCAATGCCGTCTCGCAGAAACGCGCAGGGAGCGCCGCTGTCTAAGATGCAGCCCGGCGGCAGGTAGCGGGCATTCAATGTTTGGGAGATAAGTTGCCAGGTCAAGCCTTCGCGCCCGAAATGCTTCAATCCACCGACCCCATGCAGATACCACGGGCCGCTTTTCTTGTAGGTCAGCACCGCGTTCCCGCCATCTTTCCAGTAAACGGCATGGGCCGGCGGTGCATAGACCAAGCCGCTGCCCGCTTTGTTGTAGTATTTGTAGTCAGGATGGGGGAGGGCGACTTGGAGCGGATGGTCGCGCGGCGTGACCGAGACCGTGCGCCGGGTTTCGCCTCGGCAGATCTTCGCGGCAATCTGCGCCCGCTGCGCCGGCGATAACAAGCCCAAACGAGCGCGTTTGACTTCGGTTTCCAGTGTCAGCGGCACATCGGCAAAACTAAACTCGAACGGCTCGGTCAGCGTGCCGTTCTTGATTTCGCGCACGAACCGCTTATTGTCGCCGATGGTCATGCCGCTAGTCGCAACCACAAAATCGCCGAGCTTTGGGCCGGCGAAGTAGGGCGCGTAACTGTCCGTCATCTGCCACGAGTGGTTGCCGGTCAGTGTGATCTGCTCACGCGGGACAGTCTTGCCGTCTAAGACGAGTGCTGAGGCCGGACCGGTCTTGGCGTAGTCCAGCACGACCATCGCGTACTGGGTCTCTGCCGAGAACTCTGAAAGCCGGGTCACTTCCGGCGCTCCCGTGTCTAAAAGCAGCCGCCGCAGGCCCTGCATGGTGTTGATGGTCAGGAACGTATCGCTGCAAATAAAGCGCAGCCGACCGTTCGGCTTTAGCAAATCCAGACACTTGACGATGAAGAACGAATACGTTTCTTTTTTGATCTTCAGCCCGCCCCGCCGCCCCAGTTCTTTGTCGAGCTTATCTTGAAGCTCCGGCGCAATCGTCCCACCAAACGGCGGGTTGCCGACAACGTAATCAAACTTCGCAGGGAACTTGGTCTGGAAGAAGTCGGTGCAGACTAGGTTGTGAACAGCGGGGCACCCGCCATAGCGCCGCGCGATATTCTCTAGGCACTGCTCGTACAGCGCCGGGTCAATTTCGGCTCCGTAAATGTTGCGCGTGAGGATCTGGGCGAGGCGTGCGGTAATCGTGCCATCGTAGAGCGGGAGGAGCTTGTCCAGGAGCGGCAGCAGAAACGCACCGTCGCCAAAGCTTGGCTCCAAGACAATGCTGTCGTGGGTCAGCGGGAGGTCAGCAGTGAGCTTTTGGGCGAGAGGCGGAGGCGTCAGAAATTGCCCAAGCTGGCGCTTTTTGTCTCGCAGGGTTTTGGTCTGGCTCATAAAAAGAACGCCACGGAATAAATTCCGAGGCTCGGATAAAATACCGTCAAGGCGACGGAAGAAAACACGGCTCCGAAATCTTGTGTCGCCGCGACTGCACTGGTATCATTCTGATTACTGCGTATATCCGCAAGCGGATTACTTCGTATCAGCACTGGCTACCCGGCTCTGAGGCAGGATGCCGCAAGAGGGCAGACCTGGAAGGCACCGTTTTGATCAGCCTCGGAGTTTACTCCGTGGCTCCAAATGGCGTTCCTCATGCTGTTACTCCGCCAATGTCTCCCGGCCTTTCGGCATCTGGAACGCGAGATGACGGAACGCGGGCCAGTTTTCTAAGTCATCGCTGTAGTCTTCGGGGTCGTCGCTGAAGAAGTAATCGTAGCCGGTGAAGACATGCTCGAACGGCAGGCCGACCGCCTCGGCAACGCTGTCCAGTGGCCCGCCGCTGAATTGTCCGGCTTTGGCATGGGCTTCTGCCAGCACTGGGGCGAGCTGACTGACGGGGACTTGCAGAATGGCCGAAAGCGCGTCGCTATTGCCGGTGTAGAGTGCGGCTTCTTCGAGCGTTTCAGCGACTTCGTAAGGATCGTCGGCGAAGCGGTCTTTAACCTGACCCGCTTCGTAATAAGTGTAGCCCCAGTGAACATCGTCGGCGACCCAGGCTTCCAGCGCGGGAGCCGCAAGCGCCGACGAAACCGCCTTTGCCAGCAGGCCGCTGTCCGCCCAGTCGTCTACATAGACGGAAACCCAGCCGCGCTTGGTCGGGCCGCTTTGAACAACCCCGTACCAAGTGTCGCCGTCCGGCAGCGTGTCCTCGTCGTCAACAACTGCCGCTAAAGGCTCGTCGCTGAGGAAGCGGAAGCCAGCCTCGGCGAACACGCGGGCTACCGCGCTTGTGACTTGCACCGCGTCGCTTGTCTTGAAGTGAATGCCGATATAATAACCGCCCATAGCGAAAGTTTACCCCATCGTCTGTGGAATGCTCTCCAGCCAGCGGCCTACCACGACCGCAAGGCCGATTGGCTCTTCGACAAAACCGAGTGTCTTGTAAAAATGCGCCGCATCGTCCGAAAACAAGTAGACATGCTGCCCCGGCATTCTGTCCAAAAGATGCCGTATCATGGCTGAAGCAATTCCCTGACGGCGATAGTCCGACAGGGTCCATACATCTACAATATATCCGTTGCAGACTCCGTCCGAGAGGGCGCGTGCCGTGCCGACAAGCTGATTGTTTCGGTAAGCCAGGCAGACATGAGCGCTTGCGGCGAACGATCTCTCGTACTGCTCCGGGCTGCGGCCATTATCGAAACTGTCTCGAATAAGAGTCGCTTTCATCTCGCTCCAGTCCACGCCTTCCAAATCCAGCTTGTAAGTGATTGCCTCTGTACTCATCTCAATCCTTTCGGCACAACCGCCTTATCCAATAAATCGAAGCCGTATTGCACTAAAAGTGCCAGCACGGCGGCGGGGATCGCTCCGGCCAGCAGCAGCAGGTTGTCGTTGTTTTCGAGACCCTGCGTAATCCGGTCCCCGTAGCCGCCTGCGCCGACAAACGCGGCGATGGTCGCCGTGCCGACATTGATGACGGCAGCGGTCTTGACGCCGGCAAAGATGGCCCGCGAGGCCAGCGGCAGTTCCACCAAACGAAGCCGTGCACCGGATGGCAAGCCCAGGGCCAGCGCCGACTCGCGCAGGGTCGGCGAGATGTCGGTCAGGCCCGTATAAGTATTGCGAACAATCGGCAGCAGCGAGTACAAAAAGAGGGCGGCAATGGTCGGCACCGGCCCGATCCGGTGAAGCAGGGCAATGAGGAACGCCAGCAGGGCAAGCGACGGAATGGTCTGGATCAAGCCGGTGAGGCTGAGAATTGGCTGGGAGGCCGCGCGGGTTCGGGCCGCCCAGATGCCGAGCGGGATGCCGGCAAGTATGCTGAGGGCAAGCGACGCAAAGACAAGAAACAAATGCTGGCGTGTCTCCGGCCAGAAGTCCGGCGCGGCCAGCGCTGACCAGAGGGTTTCATGGACGGCGCGGACAGTACCGCCGGACAGATAGGCTTTCGCGACTGCGTCCGGCGTCAAGTTGTTGATCTCGACTTCTGCGTTCAGCGCGACCATCTGCGGGGCCGTGATCTTGCCTTGCAGCGCCGAAAACGCAGCCCATGTCCTGGGAAGCCGCGCCGGCGAGTCTTTTCGGTAGAGCAGCACGGCATCGTAAGCGGGGAAGTAGTGTTTGTCGTCCTCCAAGACGCGCAGCTTGTACTTGGCGATTTTCGAGTCGGTGGAATAAATATCGGTGATGTCAATCTGCCCGGCGGCAATCGCGCCGTAAGCCAAACCGTGATCGAGGCCCTGCGGCGACCCAAACGGCAGATTGTAGGCGGCTTTGACCCCAGGCCAGCCGTCGGCCCGCTTTAAGAACTCCTGGGACAAGCCAAGCTTTAGCTCTGGGTGCTTGACGAGATCGGACAGTGTCTTGATGCCAAGCTCCTGCGCCTGGTCATCCCGCATGGCAAGGGAGTAGGTGTCGTTGAAGCCGAGCGGGACCCCGGCTGCAAAGCCGAGCGGGGCAAGCTTCTCATTTATCTGGGCCAGCGAGAGCTTGTCTTTGCTTTTCAGCAGCTCCTGGCTGAGAGTGCCGGTGTATTCGGGATACACGTCAATGCTGCCGCTGCCGAGCGCAGCAAAGACAATGCCGGTGTTGCCGAGGCCTGCTTTATGCACGGCAACGCACTCGCCGGTTTTGCTGGCGGTCTGGGTCAAAATTTCCCCTAAGATGCGCGACTCGGCAAAGCGTTTGGAGCCGATATTCAGCACGGGCTTTTGAGCGAAGGCCGGGAGGGTGAGAATCAAGATGAGCGAAAGCGAGGAAGCGAGGGAGTAAACTCCTCTCGCTGAATAGGGTCGTCCTTCGGACGAAAGAACGGGACACCTATGATTTATTCTCGTCCGAAGGACGTTCTTATTGCAGCGAGAGGAATTTATTCCCTCGCTTCCTTGCCCGACTGCAAAAACTTTCACTTTTCGCTCACCTCCGGCACTTCCGGCAGGGGGGAGCGCTGGGCGCGGATAAAGTCGGTGACGTAACGCTCGGCGGGCCGGTGCAGCAGGTCGTCCAGCGTCCCCGCCTGGACGATCTCGCCGGAGCGCATCAAAATAATCGTGTCGCCGAAATACGCCGCCTCGCCCATGTCGTGCGTCACTAAAACGACCGTTTTGCTGAGATGGGCGAAGATGTCCTTAAGCTGGGTTTGCAGCTCGCTTCGCGTGATGGGATCGAGCGCCCCCAGCGGCTCATCCAGCAGCAGAAGCGGCGGGTCGAGCATGAGCGCCCGCATTAGGCCCACTCGCTGCCGCTGGCCGCCGGACAGATTGGACGGGTAGCGCGAAAGCGACTCGGCGGGAAGCTGGACCATTTCCGCGAGCTTGGTCATACGCGGGGCAATCTCGCCGCCCGGCTTGCCTAAGAACTTCGCCAGCAGCGCGACATTCTGGGCAGCGGTCAAATGCGGAAAGAGGCCGCCATCCTGGATGACGTAGCCGATTGCATGGCGCTCCGTTTCTGCGTTTTGGGGGGTCAGCGGCGTGCCGCCGATCACGACCCGGCCTGTGTCCGGCGTAATCAGGCCGATGAGTATTCGCAGCAGCGTAGACTTGCCGCAGCCGCTGGGGCCGATCAGCACGGTTGTTTTGCCCGGCGTGAGCGTAAGGGTTGTCGGCGCAAGGGCAGTCTGGCCTGCATAAGTCTTAGAGACATTCTCAGCGGAGATCATGCAGCCCTAATTCGCGACGGGGAACCTGTTTCCCTCCCTGGGGGTTTCTTGACGTGCTTGGTCAGGTTAAGCATTAGAAACAGCGGGGCGGAGTAATGACGCAAAATCCAAAGCGGTTTGGCGGCAAAGTGTGTTTAGTGACCGGCGGTGGGTCGGGAATTGGAAGGGCAATCAGCCTGCGGCTGGCCTATGAAGGCGGGCGGGTACTCGTCGTAGACCGGCAGGAGGACGGCGGAAACGGAACAGTCACACGGATCTGTGAGTCGGGCGGCAGTGCTGAGTTCTTTCGGGCGGACGTCGCACAGTCCGCCGAGGTGCAGGCAGCGGTGGACGCTGCGGTGAGCCATTGGGGCCGTTTGGACATCTTAGTCAACAACGCGGCGACCATGACTTTTGATTCGGTGCTGGACTTGCCCGAAGCCGACTGGGACCGGGTGCTTTCGGTCAACCTGCGCTCAGTCTTTTTGTTCTGCAAGTACGGCGTCCCGCACATGCCGCCCGGCGGCGCGATTGTCAACATCTCGTCGGTTCATGCCCACGCAACGACGAAAGGCGTCGTGCCGTATGCGGCGTCGAAGGGCGCGATTGAGTCGTTCACGCGCGGCTTCAGTGAGGAGATGCTGGAGCGGCGCATCCGCATCAACTGCGTCGCGCCCGGCGCAGTAGACACGCCGATGCTGTGGGACAATCCGAACGTCAAAAGCGGGGCCGAGACCATTGACGGCGCGGTCGGCTGGCCGGATAACATCGCCGCCGCCGTGGCGTTTCTCGCGTCCGACGAAGCTACGTTTATCACAGGAACGACGCTAATCGCCGACGGCGGACGGCTGGGAAACTTATAGCCACGAGTCAAAGACTGGCACTTTCAGTGCCAGCCTACTTCTGCGTGAAGGTGTCAGTGGCAGGGCAAAGGCGGCGGCAGACGCGCCCGCCTACACAAGTTTCGAACAAGTAATATGCAAGAAAGTTCTTAAGCGACTTTTGCGCCGCGCAATAGGCCGTCAATCGCCAGGCCAATGCGAGCGAATTGGGCGTTGAGATTCCAATGTGCTGGCCGCTTATCTTGCGCGAACCATCTTGCGCCTGCCTCAACCCATTCGACTCGGTATCGTTCAACTTGTGCAGGGTTATTGTATCCGAACTGCCAGCCGCAGCAGGCGCAGGTTTCCTGAGAACCCCAAAAACGCGGTGATGGACCTGGGTTTTCGGCAAGTCCGTCGTAACCGCAAATCGGGCAGATGTATGTTTTCATTGGTTTATCCAGATGGCTTTAGTGCATGAATAGGTCTGCCATAGAGACCATGTCCTAAAGGACACGGCTATTGGGCGCGGACGCCGAGAACTCCCACTTCGTGGGACTCAGAAAGATTTTCCCAATCGGCGGCCCGTTCCATCTTTGGTGACAACTTGCCACCCGCATGATGTCGTTTTTGATTTTCAACATAGGTAACAACACGATGCAAGCCACTTTGCGCGAATGTCAACAACCCATAGCCAGGCTGCCAGTACAAGCAGTTGGGCCGGCTTGGCAGATGATTAACGTGATGCGACGACGCACCTTTGACGGCTTCCATGAAGTCTGATACCGACAGTGTTGTGGGCAGAGCGACCACAAGATGCACATGATCCGGCATTCCATTGAGCGCATAAACTTGAACGTGCATCGCACGGCACCGTTGCTCAATATAGCGATACAAGGGCCGCTCGATTTCCGGCGTAATAAATCGCTCTCGCTTGCGAGTCGCCCAAACAAAATGGTAAAACGTCTCCGTGTAAGTCCCCATCGTCAAGCCCTCCCTAGCCGTCTGCTGTTATTCCTACCTCAGTCCCACGAAGTGGGAGTTTTTGGCGTCCGCGCCCAATAGCCGTGTCCTTTAGGACATGGTTCCTAACTCACGGCTTCAACTGCTTAGTACTGCCGCGCTCGGTCAGCGGAATGGCGGCGAGCCAGTCGGGGAGGGCGTCGGGGGCGAATTTTTCGACATCCAAGCGGAGCAGGGCTTCTAAAGGGACGCCGAAGTCTACCGTGCCGCCGCTCCGGTCGGCGAGGACGCCGATGCCGACGAGGTTGTCGGTGTAGGCTTCAATAGCTTGCATGGTGTCCCGAACGGAGCCGCCGGTGGTCAGGATGTCGTCTACGAGAAGCACGTTCTCGTTTTCTTTGATCCCGAAGCCCCGGCGTAGGACGCGGCCCTTGCCGTCGTCGCCGCGCTCGGCGAAGATGCCGCGCACGCCTAAATGCTTGGCGACTTCATACGCTAAGAGAACGCCGCCGGTGGTAGGACCGACGACGACGTTGACTTCTGCACCCGCAAAGCGTTCGGCGATCTCGGCGCAGAGCTTCTCGACCATCGGCGGGAATTGCAGCACTTGGAACTTTTCCAGATAGATCGCACTGTGGTAGCCCGATGCCAGCAGAAAATGGCCTTCCAAAAGAGCGCCGGAGTCTTTAAATATTTGCAGGGTTTCATCGTTTGTGAGCATGAAGTATGGGTTCGGCATGGGGCAGCAAAAGTCCTGCACGAACCCGACAAATGGGAGCAACAAAAGTAAGGCGGCGAACTATCCGACGGGAGCCGGCGCGTGTACCTTGACTTCCGGCCTTGTTTGCTTGTATACTGTACCGGATTTCGCTGCCGCTTTGGGGCAGATTTTCGAGATTTGTTCGAAGCTTGCAGGCACCTATGGCTGACCAAATGACTGTGATACCGGCGGCAAATACCCTGGCGGTGCCGCCGGGGGCTGGGGTGCTGGGCCGGATTTTAAACCCGTTTCTCGTGGTTCTCACCTACCTCGGCGAGATACTCCTGCTGCTAGGGCAAACCGTGAGAGCCGTGCGCGGCGGGATTGTCGCAAAAGATTTGGTCGAGCAGATGGCGTCGCTCGGCGTCAACTCCGTTGGGATCGCACTGCTGACAACCACAACTTCGGGCGCGGTTTTGGCCCTGTATTTTGCCCCGTTTCTGAAGCAGTACGGCGCGGAAAGCTTTACCGGCGCGGTGGTCGCACTCGCGATTGCGCGGGAGCTGGGGCCGGTGCTGACCGGCGTTGTCGTCGCGGCGCGGGCCGGCTCGGCGATTGCGGCGGAGCTGGGGACGATGAAAGTGACCGAGCAGGTGGATGCGCTGCGGGCGCTTGCGGTGAGTCCAACGCAGTACCTGGTCGTGCCGCGCGTGCTGGCTGCCGTGCTGATGATGCCGCTGGTGTGCGCTCTGGCCGATGCGGGCGGCATTCTAGGCGGGACGCTGCTGTCCCGGTCGGAAGGGGTGCTGCCGATTGTTTACTGGAACTCGATGAAGCAGTTTATTGACCTGTCCGACTTCACGCGCGGCATTCTCAAGACCGTCGTGTTCGGTCTGATCATTGCGCTGGTCGGCTGCCATCAGGGACTGGCGACGCGCGGCGGGGCCACCGAAGTCGGCAAAGCGACCACGAACGCTGTCGTGCTGTCCATTATCTTGATTTATCTTGCAAACTTCGTGATGACCTACTTTATGTTCAGCGGGGTAACGTCATTTTGATCCACGCCGCGAAAGATCGGGATTTGTGCGCCGAAGCCGGGGAGGCCCGCGAGCCGGCCTGGATCGAGGTCCGAGACCTGCGGTACTCGGTCGGCGAGAAGCAAATCTTAAAGGGCGCGAGCCTCGGCGTTGCCCCCGGCGAGATTTTGTCGGTGATGGGCATGTCCGGGTCCGGCAAGACCACGCTGCTCCACTGCATCGGCGGGCTGACTTCCCCGACCAGCGGCACGATCCGTATTGGGGACGCCCAGATTGTCGGCATGACCGAGGCGGAGCTGAACCATGTCCGGGAGCGCATGGGCATGGTGTTCCAGTATGCCGCGCTGTTCGACTCGCTCTCGGTCTTTGAGAATATCGCGTTCGGCCTGCGCCGCCGCCGCAAGCTGGGGCCGGACGAGATCAAGCAAATGGTTGCGGAGAAGCTGGCGCTGGTCGGCCTGCCCGGAACCGAGCCGATGTTTCCGTCGGAGCTGTCGGGCGGCATGGCAAAGCGGGTCGGGCTGGCGCGGGCGCTTGCAATGTCCCCGGAGATTTTGCTGTACGACGAGCCGACATCGGGACTGGACCCGGTGATGGAAAGCGTGATTGACGAGCTGATCATGCAGATGCGCGATAAGCTTGGCGTCACCAGCATTGTGGTCTCGCACTCCATCGCCTCCATCTTTCGGATCAGCAACAAGATTGCGATGATCCACGGCGGCGAAGTGCTGGCGACGGGAACGCCGGACCAGATCAAGTCTTGTGATAATCCCGTGGTCCAGCAGTTTATCGAAGGCAAGTCGCAGGGGCCGATTGAAGTGGCGCGGCGCTAATTCGCCAGGGGTACTCTATGACGACATTCGGCAATGCAGCGCGGGTTGGACTGGTCTTTGTGGTCGCAGCTTTGATGCTCGGCGGGTTGTGGTACTTTCTCAAAGGCAATGTTCTTAGCAGCAACACTTACTCGTTTGACGTGCTGTTTCCCGACGCCAGCGGGGTGACCTCTGAAACCCCCGTGACGCTTGCCGGAGTGCAGATCGGCAAAGTCGCAAGCGTGACGCTGACTCCGACCCAGCAGGCTGATTTGCGGCTGGAGATCAAAGACAAGCTGAACGGGCGGGATGTGCGAATCCCGCGCGGCTCGCAGTTTTTGATTGCAACACCGATCCTCGGCTCCAGCGGCACGATTATGGTCATCCCGCCGTCAAGCGCGGCTCGGCGCTCCGCCGGCTCCATCCGGGACGGCGAGACCGACCTGAAAGGCACAAAAGTCGCCGATCTGACCGCCTCGCTCTCGAAGGCGACGGCGCTTCTGGATCAAGTGACGCTGACGACGAAAAAAGTAGACGCGCTGCTGGATACCGCTGAGGATGTCGTCAATGACCCGAAGCTTCGGGGCAGCCTTCAGCAGACCTTGAACAACGTCAACCTGGCGTCGCGGAATGGTCTCCAGCTCACCGGCAAGCTGAACGGCCTCTTGGTGCAGGACAACGACCAGGTCCTGGCGCTCCTCAGGCAGACAAAAGCGGGCGAGCAGGTCTCTTTGGACAATCTGGCGGCGACCACCGGCTCAGTCCGGCAGATCACGTCGGAAAACAAAGCGCAGATTGCCGGGATTATCCGTAACTTAAACGACACCACTTCGGCGGTTGCGGGGATTACGGGGCAGGCGAACGGGGCGCTGAAAAACGGCGGCGTGATCCAGAACTTAGATGCAACCGTCGCCAACTTGAAGTCTACCACTGACAAGCTGAACACGATTGCCGGGAACTTTCAGTCTTTAAGCAAGGTTGCGACCGACCCGAAGGTGCAGAGTAACCTAAAAGACACGGTGCAGAACATCCGGGACAGCAGCGAGCAGGCTGAGTTCTTGATTGAGCGCCTCAATAAGATTGCCGGCGGACGGCGCAAAACCGCGACGGTCATTGCCGCGCCGGGGATCGGGGCGGTCATTCTGCCCCCGACGGGTAAGAACGGCACGGCGATCACAGTCACGCCGACCCCGGCACCGTCGAAGGGAGCGCCGTACTACCTGCCGCGTGTGCAGGCGCTGTACAACACGCGCGACAAGCATTTTCGGACCGACATTGATGTGCTGGTGCCGCTGAGCGTTGCCCCAGTCACGTTTGTCCGAGCGGGCATCTACGGCTTCGGCGACTCGAACAAGCTGATTTTGCAGGGCGGACAGGCGCTTGACAAGAAGGGTCTGGTTGCAGGCCGGGTCGGGATTTATGCCTCCAAGCTGTCGGTTGGCGTGGATGTCGGCCTCGGCAAGCGTCAGACGCTGTCGTTAGACCTGTACGATCCGAACAACCTTCAGGTGGACGCCAAAGGCACCCTGATGCTGGCCCCGGAGCTTGGCTTGGTCCTGGGCGGTGAGAACCTCAACCGCAGCCGCCGCAGCAGCGCCCTCATCGGACTGGAATACCGGAAGTCAAAGTAACACGAATTCACTATCACACAAAGGAAACAAGACCATGAAAGAGAAGCGCAGTATGAAAGTCATACTTTTGCAGGACATCGAACACAAAGGTAAGCAGGGCGATGTCGTCGCTGTCGCCGATGGCTACGCCCGGAACTATTTATATCCGCGCAAGCTGGCGATTGAAGCCGCCGGCGGGGCTTTAAAGAACCTGCAAGCCAAGCACAACCAGGAAGAGCGCCGGACCGAAAAGCTGCGGGCCGACGCCGACCGGACCGCCGAGCTGCTCACCGACAAAACCATCACGCTGACGGTCAAAGCGGGCGAAAACAGCCGTTTGTATGGCCGCGTCACCGCCGCCGACATCGCCGAAGCCGTCGAGAAAGACTTGTCCATCAAGCTCGACAAGCGCAAAGTCGGCCTGCTCGACCCCATCAAAGCGGTCGGCGAATACGACATCCCCATCAAGCTCCACCGCGAAGTGACGGTCCCGCTCAAAGTCGCTGTCGTCGCCGAGTAACTTCTTCTCGACTCCTGGGGCGCATTTCAAACGCGCCCCACTTCTTGTTCCTATTTCCGGCTCATCCTATGTCTAGTGACAACGACAAGCGCGGCTGCACCAACGGCGGCTATAACGGCAGCTTCGGCAGCAGCTATGTTCGTGAAAACCCAAGCGTGGAGTCTTCTTTAGAGGGCAGTTTCGACAGGAAGAACAAGTATCCTCAAACTCAACGCAAGTGTGACATTGCCCGACGCGAGCGGCGAAAAGCAGCAGGTTTGTGTACCGTCTGTGGTAAATGCGAAGCCGCATCAGGTAAAACTCGTTGCTTGGATTGTCAAGGTAGGCACAATCTTTCGGCCAACGCGACACGAGCTAGATGGATTGAACAAGGCTTGTACCGTGATTGCGGAAACAATCCTATGGCCGTGGGTTACAAGCGATGCAATGGATGCATGGCAACGCGGCGCACAAAGGCGCGAGGGCATAACAAAGATATTCGCTTTCAAATTTTGGAGCATTATGGAGCCAAATGTGCCTGTTGCGGAGAATTGCAAGTTTTGTTCTTAGACGTCGATCACATTGAGAATGATGGCGCACAACACCGTCGCTCGATCAGCCGTGAAGGTTTTTCCGGCACTTCCTTTTATCGCTGGCTTGTAAGAAATCATTATCCTGCTGGTTTTCAACTTCTTTGCCGCAACTGTAACTGGGGCAAGCACCGCAACGGCGGCACTTGCCCACACAAGGAGGTAGGAAATGGCTGAGAATGGAAAGTTTTCCAAAAGCCGATCTAGCAACGGCAGTAAAGCATCTAACGGAAACGGCAGTAACGACGGCTTCAAGGGAATTGGAGCCTATACCCCGCCTAACAGCATTGAAGCTGAACGCTCGACACTTGGCTCTATGCTTATTGAGCGTACCGCAGTAGAAAGATGCCTTGAGATTCTTTCTCCCGAAGATTTTTACCGCGATGATAACCGCACCATATTTGAGGTAATTCAAGTTCTCGCTCAACGCGACCAACCTGTTGATCTCATTACGGTACAGGAGGAGCTGAGAAACCAGGACCGAATGGAGAGTATTGGGATTAACTATATCCTAAGCTTGTTCGATGCTGTTCCCACGGCTGCCAATGCTGCCTATTACGCCCAAATCGTTAAAGATAACGCTGTCCGCCGGTTGCTCATCGAAAAGGCGTTAGAAATCATAGGCTTGGCTCTTGGTGAAGTCGAAGACATTAATGTTCTTGCTGATAAAGCTGAACAACTCATTTTTAGTGTGTCTCAGCAAAGAAATGCTGACTATTTCGTTCAACTGCGTACCTTGTTGCTAGGTGTCTACGATAAGGCCGAGGAGATGTCTGAGCTTAAACAGCGCATCTCCGGTTTGTCCACTGGTATCCATGACTTTGACATGATTACCTCTGGAATGCAGAACACTGATTTAATCATTGTGGCTGCTCGGCCGAGTATGGGGAAAACTAGTCTCTGCTTGTCGATTGCAGAGCATGTGGCAATAAAAGAAAATGTCCCCGTTGCGATATTCTCTTTGGAGATGTCAAAAGAGCAGTTAGCGTTAAGAATGCTCTGCTCCCAAGCTGAAGTGAACTCGCACAAACTGCGAACAGGTCATTTAAACGAAGATGAATGGGGTGAGCTAGCTAAAGTTGTTCAGCAGATGTACGAAGCGCCGATTTTCATTGATGATGCTTCAGAGACGACTGCATTAACGATGCGGGCCAAGTGCCGGCGTCTCATGGCAGAACATGGTCTTGGGCTTGTCATAGTGGATTATTTGCAGCTAATGAACTCGCACCGCAATGTTGATAACCGAGCGCAGGAGATCGGAGAAATTGCACGCGGCCTTAAATCTTTAGCGCGTGAACTTAAAGTGCCTGTGATAGCCTTGTCTCAGCTTTCTCGTGCTGTAGAAAGTCGAGAAGACAAACGGCCCAGACTTTCTGATCTTCGAGAAAGCGGAAGTATAGAGGCGGAGGCAGATATGGTCTGCTTTTTGTATCGGGAAGCATACTACAAGATGAAGGAAGCCTACAATGTTGAAGGGGCAGATCGACCTGATCGTGTTGAGGTAGAGGAAACTGAGGTCATTGTCGGCAAGCACAGGAACGGCCCGACCGGCATGGTCAAAGTCGGTTTCAAGGCTGAATACGCTAAGTTTGTGAATTTAGACTTAACACGCACCGACGATGGGGCAACGGGTTTTTAGGGAACGGGTTCGTAGGAACTAAAATGGATGCTTAAAGTGTTGGTCATCGGCGGCGGGGGGCGCGAACATGCGCTGGTCTGGAAGCTGGCGCAGAGCCGGCAGGTCAGCCGGATTTTCTGTGCGCCGGGCAATGCCGGGATCGCGTCGCTGGCGGAGTGCATCCCCATCCCTATTACCGACAGCGAGGGACTGCTGGCGTTTGCGGTTGAGAACGGCATTGACCTCACGGTGGTCGGCCCCGAAGTGCCGCTGATTGCCGGGATTGTTGATTTGTTCGAGCAGCGCGGCCTGCGGATCTTCGGCCCCGCCCGCGAACCCGCGCTGCTGGAAGGCTCGAAAGCCTACGCCAAAGGGGTTATGCTGCGCTACAATATCCCGACGGCCCACTTTGCCGTGTTCGCGTCGCAGGATGCCGCCTCCTACTACCTGAAATCCCACTTTGAAGCGCACCCGGAAGCGCCGCTGGTCGTCAAAGCCGACGGCGAGGCGGCGGGCAAAGGGGTCTTTATCTGCCGCACGAACACCGACGGTCAGAACGCCTTGCAGCAGATCATGGGCGAAAAAGTCTTCGGCGCATCCGGCGACGCCGTGATTATTGAAGAGTTTCTGGAAGGCGAAGAAGCGTCGCTGATGGCGTTCACCGACGGCACGACGATTGTGCCGATGCTGGCTGTGCAGGACCATAAGCGGGCTTTAGACAATGACGAAGGCCCGAACACCGGCGGCATGGGCTGCTACGCCCCGGTTCCGGCCGTCACGCCCGCGCTGTATCAGCAGGCTGTAGACCAGATTCTGCGCCCGGCGATTGACGCGATCCGCGAGTCCGGCATCCCCTACAAGGGCGTTCTGTATGCGGGCATTATGATTGGCCGCGACGGCTCCCTCAAAACATTAGAGTTCAACTGCCGCTTCGGCGACCCCGAAACGCAGGTTGTCCTGCCGCTGCTGGAAACCGATCTCGTAGACATCCTCTTAGGCGTCACCGATGCCCACCTCGACGAAGTGGACGTGCGCTGGAAGCCCCAAAGCGGCGTCTGCGTTGTCCTGGCGTCCGGCGGCTACCCGAATGCCTACCCGACCGGCCTGCCGATTGAGGGCTTGGAGCAGGTCGCGCACCTCTCGGATGTCGTGGCTTTTCATGCCGGGACCAAGTTCAGCGCCGAAGGCCAAGTCGTCACTGCCGGGGGGCGCGTCTTAGGCGTCACCGCCCTCGGTGACGACTTCACCCAGGCCCGCGCCCGCGCCTACGCCGCCGTCAAGAACATTTCCTTCGACCACATGCACTACCGGACCGATATTGGACATCGGGCAGAGAAATCGGAGTAGAGCACGATGCTCTTTGGCAGGAACAGGACATAATCTTGGCTAGCAACATCGAAAATGAAGAAGTCCAAGAAGACGCTGAACTTCCACTGTTGACCGACAATCTTGGCAAGTGGGTCAAAAAGAAAAATGGTCATGCTGTTCAAATTGCTCCGACCTCAGACGACAGGGGCTTGGCAAATCTGCTAATAGAACGTGCTCATGAGTACGCAACGGCGAGTAAAACTGAGGCTGGAGTTTCTCTAGCTGCCGCCTTTGACCTGTTCGTGTCCACAAAATACTACGCTGAAGTCACTGACGCCAATTGGCTTTACTGTCCCAAAACATCTCCGTTACTTATTTACAACTTCGGAGCAAATGCTTGTTCCCGCTGTCTTCTGATGAAAGAGTTTTATTACCATCCAGCCAGTAAGCCGGCTTCGGGGGTTATCGGAAATATTACTCGGCAGGCACTCTATGTCTTCCTGACTTGCTTGTTTAAGCGAAGTAACAGCGGCTTTAAAGTCTACATTGGCTCGGAACCAGTAGATATTGTTGTCTACGATGAATCCACACAAACTGCGCTTTTAGCGGAAGTGAAAGCGGGTCCGCTTACGGTTTTACCTTTGACTTCGCCTGCAAAGCAACAAATTCAAGGCAATGATGCTTCTAACACAGGCCGGAGTGCTCATCGTGGCATTAAAAACTTCTCTGTAAACTCCGCCCCTCTCAGCATAATGTTGCCCATAGTTGATACTGCTAGTCAATCGGGGTGGAGCATTAAGCTGTTGCCTCTAGCAACTCTTGGTCAATCTGACCGCCTGACGTGGGCGCGGAAGCAGGTTCAGCGCGTTCTAGTAGACGACGAGGACAATCTGCTGGCCTACTTCCAATTCTGGGCGCGAGCCTACGACGCCTACAAGAACGGACGCAAAAGCCCAATTGATGCTGTGTTCTGGCTAACTGGGGCATGCGGCGCACCGAGACCAAAACCTGATCAGTGGCGAAAAGGCAAGACAATTTCCGACTCGAAAACTACTGTCGGCATGGATCGAACGGACGACATCAAAAAGGCAACTTATCAAGTTCTCAAAATCGCTATCGACGCGAAGCCCAGCGCTAATTATCAAGTGAGAACTGCTTTAATCTCTAACATTCATGCTGTCCGCCATTACAAATCATACTTGCAAGATTTTCAAGACGTAGTTTGGATGCATGACGAGACGCAGTTAGTGGGCAAGGCAAGCAAGCCACCAGCAGGCAAAATTCTTTACAATCTGTTTGATGGTATTCTTGCCTTCACGCAAGTTCATTCAAGAGACGAGTGGATCACCAATGCTTTCAAGTTTTAAGGCAACGGCTGTAACAAACCACATTGCCCGGAGTGTAGGCTGTGATGTGCAACAGCGTATTAATGCCCTCGGCATCGGCCAGAAGATGCAGGACCTCCCGGAAGAACTCTGGCACAAAAGTTTCCGCTTTTATGTCAAGGAAGACCCAACGCGCCGGGGCGGCCCAAATCTGCGAATGATTAGGCTTGACCCTGCTAAACCTTCATTGACTATCACCGCTTATATCTTCAACAAGTTTGTTCATCCTTTCGAGGATCGGTTCATCACTGTTCGTGAGGCGGCGCGGCTGCAAGGGTTTCCTGACGAGTTGCACTTTAGAGGAACATTGACCAGTACGCAGTTACAGGTGGGCAACGCGGTTCCTGTCCCAATGGCACGGGCTGTGTTTCAAGCACTTCTCAGCCATGCTCAGACGCAAGAACTTCCTGAGACGCCATTAAAAGCGATGAGCATTTTCAGCGGGGCAGGCGGAATGGACATTGGTGCAGAGCAGGCTGCATTCGGCAGGGGAAGCATTGAAACAAAATTGGCTTTGGATAACTGGAAAGATGCCTGTTGCACTTTAAGCGGTTATTATCAGAGTCGCGTCCGCGTGATGACAACTGATGTCTCCCAGGTTGAAGACCCACGAAAGCATTGGCACGAGAGCAGTGGGGAACAAGAATTGCCTGATCTCGTATTTGGCGGTCCACCCTGTCAGGCGTTCAGCCAAGCCGGAAGACAGAAAGGATTAAGCGATGTGCGCGGCGGTATGGTGTTCCAGTTTCTGCGCTTCGTAGAGAGGTTAGAGCCGACTTTCTTTGTCATGGAGAATGTTTCCAACCTGAAGGGGACCGGCGATGGACACTTGTACCAGCAGATTTTGGAGCATATGCGCGAACTTGGCTACTATGTCACTGTTTGCACTCTGCTCGCTGCCGATTTTGGCGCTCCCCAGCGCCGTCAGCGATTGTTCTTTATTGGCTCACGCTTGGGGCAAGTGGAATCACCCCTGCCGACGCACAGTAGCAGTCAGCGGCTTTTCCATACCGAGCCATATCTGACTGTTGGTGAAGCCTTCGCCGGTCTGCCCCCCGCCATGTTCAGCGGGTCCCGTGAGAGAATAGCAGCTAAAGGAGACACATAGTAATTATGCGGGTTATCATGTTAAGCTGGGAATATCCGCCCAAGATTATCGGGGGCATCTCGCCGCATGTCTATGGTCTGGCGCACGCGCTGGTTAAGCAGGACGTGGAAGTGCATGTCATCACCTGTGAGCATCCGGGTGCCGCTGCCGAGGAAGTGGAAGACGGCATCTCCTTATATAGAGTGACGCCGTCGGGGTCAGGCAACGACTTCATTCACTGGGTTCAGCTTCTGAACGATGCGATGCTGGCGCGGGCGAACACGCTGGTTGCGGAAATACTCAACAAAAACGACGGGCAGGCGGTGCTGCTGCACGCGCATGACTGGCTGACGCATTATGCCGCTGCCGCGCTGAAGCACAAGTACCATCTGCCGCTGGTCGCGACGATCCATGCAACGGAATATGGCCGCAACAACGGCATTAACGGCCCAACGCAGAGCTACATCAACTCGGTGGAAGAGCAGCTTCAAAACGAAGCCTGGCGGGTGATTGTCTGCACCGACTTTATGAAGCGCGAGTGCGAGTTTGCGTTCGGCACGCCCTGGGACAAGATGGACGTGGTGCCGAATGGGGTGGACGCCGCAAAGTTCACCCTGCCGGACTTCACGCCATTTGAAAAGGCCGAGTTCCGCGCCCGGTATGCTGCGCCGGAGGAAAAGATCATCTTCTTTGTTGGGCGCATGGTACGCGAAAAGGGCGTCCAAGTCTTAATTGAGAGCCTGCCGAAAGTGCGCTGGGGCTACCATGACGCGAAGCTTCTCATTTGCGGCGGCGGGCAGCGGGAGCATCTAGTCAACTTAGCGGCGTATCTCGGCATGGAGCGGCACGTTTACTTCGCGGGCTTTGTCCCCGACGACGACTTGATGAAGATCTACTCGGTGATCGACATCGCGTGCTTTCCGTCGCTGTATGAGCCGTTCGGCATCGTGGCGCTTGAAGCGATGGCTGCGAAAGTGCCGGTGGTTGTTTCCGATGCCGGCGGCCTGCCGGAAGTGGTCGAAAACAACGTCACCGGCATCACGACCTACGCCGGCAACCCGAACTCGCTGGCTGACGGCCTCTTGAAACTGCTCCACGAGCCGGAGACCGCCGAACGTTTGGTAGACGCCGCCTACGAGCGGGTTTTGACAACGTTTAACTGGCACACAATCGCCGCCCAGACCTGCTCGGTTTACGACCGCGTCTGGACCGAGTATTTGATGAGCGACTGGCGTATGCCGAACCTCACTCCGGCGGTTGTCAAACCGCCAAGCGTTTAATGCTGCCTTGCTTGTGGAACAATGTAAGCATCGGTACTGTTGTAATCAACAGGACACAGTGAGGTGATTATGGGAACAGCAGTGGGATTGGGCCTGTATCTGGCCCTGGCAGCGATCTTTTACATGCGGCTGACCGCGACGGCAACTGATGGAATGAGTCTGCCGGTGACGAAGCCGTCGCACTGGCATCGGGCGCGGCGGCGCGTCAAAGAGATGATGCGGCGAGTGCGGCCCGCGCGGAAGCATTAGCGTAGTAAAGAGAAATGGCCCCTGATGAGCAGTCGTCAGGGGCTTTTTTGCGCCGGCAGGAAAAGCCGCTTGTCTCGCCGAACAAGCACCCATGACAAAAACGGTGGGAAGCAGAGCGATTGGGATTGGGATGATCGGCACGGGTCAAGTCGCGACGACGCGGCACCTGCCGGCCTTTGAAAAACTGCAAGCCGAAGGCAAAGTGCGGCTCGTGGCGGTCTGTGATGTCGGCGAAGACAAAGCTCAGGCGGCGGCGGACAAGTTCAGCGTCCCGCTGGTATTCACCGACTACCGGGAGCTGCTGGCGCGGGAAGACATTGACGCGGTGGTGGTTTGCACAACGAACTACCTGCACAAGCAGCCGGTGGTGGAGGCGTTTGCCGCTGGTAAGCATGTTCTTTGCGAGAAGCCGCTGGCCTTGAACGCTGCTGAGGGCGTGGAAATGGTCGCCGCCGGACGGGCGGCAGGCCGTCAGTTTCAAGTCGGGTACAACCTGCGCTTCGGCCCCGGCGCCCAGGCCGTGCGCCGCTTCCTGGGCGACGGCAAGCTTGGGCAAATCTACCACGCTCGCGCCCAGGCGCTGCGCCGCCGGGGCATCCCCAGCCACGGCCATTTCACCGACAAGTCCAAGCAGGGCGGGGGACCATTGATAGACATCGGCGCCCATGTGCTGGATTTGTCGCTCTGGCTGATGGATTTCCCCAAGCCCGTCTCGGTGTCGGGGCAGACGCAGACAAAGTTCGGCCGTCGGGAGAATATCATCGGCTTGCGGGGGCAGTGGAGCCGGGCAAACTTCACCGTGGAAGATTTCGCGTCGGGCTTTGTGCGCTTCGACAGCGGCGCGACACTGGTTTTAGAAGCGTCCTTTGCGTCGAACATCGCCCAGGACCAGTTCCAGACCACGCTGATGGGGACCGAAGGCGGTGCGTTTTTAGACCTCATCACGGAAGCCAACACGCGCGTATACCGCGAGGAAAGCGGCACACTCACCGATACCATGCCCGTCTTCCTGCCGCAGATCCACACCCACGAAGCCGAAATTCGCGCGTTTGTCCAGGCGCTCACCGAGAACACCCCGGTTCTCGTTCCCGGCGAACAGGCGCTGGTCGTGACGCAGATTATGGACGCGCTCTATCAATCCGCCGAAACAGGCCACGAAGTGCTGCTATAGAACAACTGCTAATTTAAGGAGCCACCGCGTGGAATGGAGCAAACTTGTCCCGGAACTGACTGTCTCTGATTTCAACGCCTCTTTGCGGTTCTATACTGAGATACTCGGCTTCCAGGTCATGTACCGGCGCGAAACTCCATCGTTTGCTTTTCTTGACTTGGGCGGCGTTCAGTTGATGCTGGAAGCGTTTCAGGAAGACGGCTGGAATACAGGCACATTGACAAAGCCCTATGGCCGGGGCATCAACTTCCAGATCGAGCTGGACGATATTCAGCCTACTTTAGACGCGCTGACTCTGGCGCACTACCCGCTGTTTCGCCCCGCGATGGAAAGCTGGTACGAAACGGCAGAGGGATTGCTAGGTCAGAAGCAGTTTTTGGTGCAGGACCCCGACGGCTACCTGCTCCGCTTCTGCCAGCACTTGAGCAGAAAATCCGCCGCGCAACTTCCTTAAGGCATGGTACAATAGCGTTATGAGTCAGTCAGTTTCACAATCCGCGTCGGCGACACCGCCTGCGGCTTCAAAGTCGTCGGGATGGCTGACGGCGGTTATGCCGGTGGTGACTATCGCGGCCTGCACGGAGCTTGGGATTTCGGTGCTGGGCAACTCGGCCCTGCCCGTGTACTTTACCAAAGGATTGCATATTCCGACCCATGTGATGGGCTACCTGCTGATCTGGTTTTACATTTCCGAGTCGCTGTTTAAGTCTCCGCTCGGCGTGCTGGCGGACCGGATCGGACGCAAGCCGCTGATTGTCGGCGGCGCGGCCGTGACGATTTTTACGCCGATTCTCTTGATCTCGGTTCATTACGACCCGGTGCAGGTGACTTCGTTTGCGGTGCTGGTCGCCTTCGGCTTCTTGCGGGCGCTGGACGGACTGGGGCAGGCGGCCATGTGGCCGTCGCTGTATGCGTATGTCGGGGACGTGGTAGAGGAAAACAAGCGCGGCGCGGCGATGGGCGCGATGAACGTGGTTTACATGCTCGGCACGGCGTTTGCGTTTCTTGCGGGCGGTTTTGCCGACGACTCGTTCGGCCCGTGGCTGACCAAGCAGGAAACATTCGGTGATGCGCTGCACCGGGTCGGCCATTCTATTCATCAGGGCGGGCGGCATCTCGTCTCACACCTGCATCACCACGCGCGGGCGGCGGGAAGCCTGGCTCCGGCGGCGCCGGTCGTGCCGCCGAGCCATCAGCCGGAATACTACTATCCCTCGTTCTATTTGGCAAGCATTTTGTTTGCCCTGGCTGTCATCGCCGCGCTGGCACTGAAGGGCCGGAAGCCGGAAGCGCCGGCGGCAGGCAGCGCGGAAGGCGCTGGCGAGTCGATCACCCGGTCCCAGTTCATTGATGCCTTGAAGACGGTGCCGCAGTTTCTCGGCATTGCGTTTGTGACGTTTCTCGGCATCGGCTGCATTGTGCCGATTATGAAGCTGTTTGTGCTGGCCCAGTTCCATGTGACCGAAACGGAGTTCGGCATTCTTGTGCTGGGGCCGGCGCTGGTCATCGCGGCGATTGCACTGCCCGCCGGCCAGCTTGCCGACAGGTGGGGCAAGGCACGCTCGGTCCGGCTCGGCTTTACGCTCTGCGCGACGGGCCTGGTTGCGATCTGCGGGCTATATTTTCTGCACACGGGGAAGTTCGAGTTCCTGGCAGCGGCGACGGTTCTTGGGATCGGGTTTATGATTGCGTTTCCGGCCTGGCTTGCGCTGCTGACGGTACTGGGCGGGGAGCACCAGCGCGGAACAATTTTTGCAGCGGTCTCGACGGCGCAGGGCCTGGGCGCACTCGCCGGGGTGGCGCTGGGAACCCAAACCTATGACTCAATCGGGCATATCGCGCCGTTTGTCGCGGCGGCGGGCTTCGTGACCCTCGGCACTATTTTAGTGCTGATCTTTGTCCGAGACACCCGTTTGCGCCTGCCGGTGTAAGGCCGCAAACAAAACAAATCCCCCCGGAAAAAGATGCGGGAAAAGATTCAGGGCAATTTTCATACTTGCCGCGTTTTCATCTAAAAATGCCTTGCACAAATACAAGGCGTGTGTTATAATGAACCAGTTTTGCTCTGAACAGCTCTTTTTGAGAGCGGAAAGAGTGGCTCTCACGATCACACACTGAGCGTCCGGCTATCAGACCAGGCGCCGCACTCATCCCCCCATACCGATTACCGTACTGCCCTGCGCGGCCTGATTTCTCAGCACTGGCCGCGCAATTTGATAACCATCCGTCGTCCACTCAGGTGTCCGCTTTTTGTTCGGCCTCAAGCCGTGCCGGCACCGCGCACAACCAGGGAGGTTGTATTCGTCTTGAACACAGAACGCACTTCTTCCGCAGGCCCTATTTCTTCCGCAGGACCCATTTCTTTTGGCGTCCGGCGCTCGTTCGCCCTTCTTCAACGATTTCGGGTTGTCTTCGCCTGGCTGGCCGCCGCCCTAGTGATGGTCGGCCTGACGGCGTCCGCCTCGCAGGCCGGCTTGAAAATGCCGGCGTCCGGCGGGACCGGCGCGGTGCTGGCGCTGGCAGCCCAGCTTCGCACGGCTCGCCTGCGGGCGGCCTCAGCTTCCAGCCACACCCCGGACGGGCGCACTCTGCTGCCCCGGCGCATGATGCACTCCGGCGCAATTCTTAAATCGCATGTCGCAGCGGCGAGTGTCGTGCCGATCTCCGGAGGCGTGCAGACCTACGATGTCAACAACCCGCCCCCGGCGTTCCGTCCACTCATCGGCTTCGGCACGGCGGGGTCGCTGAACAACAGCTCGACCAACCCGCCGGTGTACATTGGGGCGCTCTCCCCGACGAACCTGACCCCCGTCTGGTCTGCCGATGAGACATTTTTCGTGTTCTCGTCCAACCGGACCGCCACCGGCGGCGTGAACGCCGACGGCGCGGGCGGCGGCCCCCGCTTCCACCTGTGGGCGATCTCGGTCAACGGCGGCCAGGCGTTCCAGATCACAACCTCCACCGGCCCGACCGGCGGCGGTGAGTTTTTCCCGGCTCTGTCCCAGAACAATCTGGCGCTGACTTTCACGTCGGATGCGTCCACGCCCACTGTGCAAAATCTGTATGCGCTTGGGTTCTCGTATGCGGCGCTGTCTACGGGAACAATCGCGCCGACCAATTTAACGCCCAGCACTGCGAACCCGAACCCGCCGATGTCCTTGACGCTGCGTGAGTCAACCGAAGCGGCCAGCGCGTCCCGAACCGGCTTCGACCAGGTGCAGCGCCCGACGTTCTCTCCAAATGATGCGCAGCTGATCGTGTTCTCCGCTCGCAGCATTTCCGGCACGAGCGCCGGACACGCCCACCTATATTTCCTGTACACCAGCTCCGGTGGCTTCAGCCAGGGCAACAATGTTTCGTTCCCCGGCAAGCTGACTGACGGCCCCGCCGATGACACCGACCCGACGTTTGCGCCGGACGGCTCGTACATCGCGTTCGCGTCCACGGCGAACGCCGCCGGTTTCACCCGCAACACGAACAATGCGTTCGGCCCGCCGAACCCCGCCAGCCCGCAGGACCCGAATGCCTCTCAGTCGCTGTCTTCCGGCGCATCCGCCACGCGCAGCCTTTTCTTGATCAGCGGCGGCCTGTCGTCCACCGGCGTCCCCTTCGGCACGGTTCCTACCTTCGGCTCGGTGAACCTGAGTGGAACCGGCGGGCGCATCTCGCAGGGCGGCGCGGCGGGCTTCGACGACTACGGCCCGGCGTGGAGTTCATTCGCGAACCAGAACCAGTATACGAACCCGTCCGGCAACTTTGGCTACCTCGCCTTCGCTCGCGCGGGAGCGGTGAACGCGCCGCATGATATTTACTACTTCCAGGCCATTACCGGCGTGTCTCAGCCTTCCAGCGAGTCGCTAGTGCGGGAAACCGCCGCCGGGGGCGCAAATGCCGCCGTCAAGCTGAATACCGACGACAACGCCGGGGAAACCAGCACTGCGGGCAACACTTTCAATGATGTGTACCCAACTTGGTCGCCGTTCCTGTCCATCTTCAGCATCGCGTATGCGTCCAACCGGACCGTAACTTACAACGCGCCTGCCAACGGTGTTCCTGTGGAAGTCGCGGCGTCGGTCGCCGAAGGCGGCGCCGTCACCAATGCGCTGGATTCGACCCAGAACTATTCGGTAGGTGCGAACTATACAGGCTTGTTCGTGTCCCAAGTCCTGAACCTCGACCCGCCGACCCTGCTGCGCTTCAGCGCCGGTGAAGTTGTCCATGTTCAGGCCGTCAAAACGGCCAACGGCGTTCGTGATCCTGTCACCGGAACACCAAACAAGCTAGCGGTCTCTGGCGGTCAGCCGATTGTGCTGACGGTGCGCTTGAGTGATCGTGAAGCCGGTGTTGATGATACCGGTGGCCCGAACGGCGGTCCGCGTGTCTATGTCCAGATCAAGGACCCGGACTCCAAGTACCAGGACGCGCAGAGACTAGAGCATAAGGTCTTCATGAAGGACCGGCGCTACGACCTGGCAACGCAAACCAACCATCCCGCCAATGACACATCGAGCGGCACCGCCAACGGTCTGCTGGACATTTACAACGCCGCCCTGCCGACATCCGACCTTTACGGCTCTTTATTTAACTCGATCAGCGGTAGGGCATTGCCTTCCTACCAAAGGTTCCTTTATCCAAGCTACGGCGACGCGGGAAACTTCAATCCCACCGTCGGCACGGACACTGTCAACGGCGTTTTCCCACGCGGCACACATGGCGGGCAGTGGCAGGCAGATGCTGCCAACAACCCGAACAACACCCATTTGTTTGTCGGGAAAAGCGCTCTCGGCACCCAGCATCCGGCGGGCCTGTTCTCTTACCCTGTTATGGGTGGCCGGGCCACGGCGCAGTATCCAGGAACCGATCCGGCCCAGTTTGTTCCGCATGGTCCTGAGTACGAGTGCCAGCTCATCAACCCGACCTTCGCCGCCGCCGGCACCGGCGACGCCGCTGCGACAGACTACGCAACGCCTTACTACATGGCAGGCATAGATGACCAAGGTGCGTTCAGCGGCGGAACCTTCGGCCAGGGCACAGATCGCCCGACCGCAAACTACAGCGCAACCGTTAATGGCAGCACGGCGACGCATCCGGCGGAGTGGCTTCAGCTTACCCGTGTTCCCGCTGTCCAGCAGGACAACAACGGCGGCGTCCTGTATACCGTCACCTGGATCACGCCGCTCACGGGCAGCGACTTCTATGTTGACGTAATTGCCTATGACAAAGCGGCTTTCCCAAACTTGCCTTCGTCCCAGTACACGGGGCAAAGAACCAACTGGCGCATCTACGACAATGTGGGCGGGTTCAGCACCAACCAGTCTGTCGGCGACAATGAGATTCTGCTTGTCAGCGACTATGCATTGGGCCAGAAGTTCGCCGCGACTTCATTCGGCGGGCGTAACTTCAACCAAAACCTCGTTCCGAAGATTTTTGGAACTGAGTCCTACCTCACGGATGTGGACATCAACATCCTGCCGGACAGCGTCTTTGCCGGTATCCCAAGCTCGGAAGCGAAGGCAGATGCTTCCGCCGGCCCGCCGCCGTCTCCAGCACGGGTCGCGTTCCAGTTCAACCCCGTTGTCCAGCCGTTCGGCGATGAAACCGTCTTCAGTATATTCAACTCGACCGGTACTTATCCGGGAAACAACCAGCCTTTAGTCCTCGCGCAAAACGGCCTCGGCGTGCGGTCGTACATTGACTCCGACATCAACGACAACACTCCCAGCTTTGATGGCGCTCCGAATGTTCAGTCCCAGCGCTATAGCATCTGGCGCATTCTTTCACGCGGCCCGGTGCCGTCGAGCGTCCTAAACAGCTACTTGCCGATTCCGGTGCAGCAGCCGGCGATTGTGGATGCTGCTGACCCGGCCTACAAAAACGTCCCGGCGGCCACGGTTCTCGATGCGTCTCGCTGCATTATCTGGCTGTCGCCCTATACCGGCGATGTGCTGGCAGACCCCGGCACGATTGACGATCCCGGCAACGTCGGAACCGCCGGCGTCACGAACCCGCGTCAAAGCACGACCAGTATTCTGACGTCTTTTGTGCAGGCCGGCGGACGCCTGTGCATCACCGGTCAGGACATCGGCTCGACGCTGACCCAGGGTGGCACGGTCGGCAACAAGCCCGGCCCGGTCGGCAGCCCGAACTTCCTGCCGGATGTCCTGAACGCAATGCTTGTCGCCAACGCTTCCGGCGGCAATGTCCTGGCGGGAACCCAAAACCGCATCACGGGCAGCCCTTTCTATGACAACACCGACACGGCGGTTCATGGAAACTACGTTACTTTGATCGGGCCGATTCAGACTACAACCTTGACGCTACAGGGTCAAAGCTTTCCCTATCTAGACAACCTTGTCTTAGGAGATGCCGACTACGGAGACAGCGGCCTCAGCCAAATCCCGGCGCTTCAGCTTCCCGGCGGCTTCAATGCTCAAGGGCAGGCCATTGGAACGGTAGTTCAGGGACAGCCGGATGTTCTCGCTGCGGTCAACGGGGCGCAGGTCGCCATGACCTATGCCGGTGGCCCTGGCGGAACCGCCATGGTGTTCCATGACGACCCGTATCTCGGCGGCACCGCCGGCCTCGCCAAAGGAGCGACGGCTGGTCAGCTCCCGAATGGCGGCACTGGCAGCCGCGTGGTCTACGCCGGGTTCGGCCTGGAAGGTCTGAGCAACGACTACTACTCGTCGGCCAGCCCAAATTCCAGCCCCGGCCCAATCAACCCGCCGAACCCGCTGCCACTTAACGAGATCATTCCCGCCGTTATCCCGCGCAATGTGCGCCCAGCGGTGCTGCATAACATTGTCAGCTACCTGCGGACCGGCCGCGTCAGCGGCACGATCACGCAGACAGCAGGCACCGGGCAGGGCGGCGGCCTCGGCATTGACGGCGTCACCGTTTATCTGCGCCCAATCGGCGCCGCGCCCTCGACGCGCCCTGCGTTCAGCGCTCTTACAGCAGGCGGCGGCCGCTTTACGATTGCCGGTGTCGAGCCGGGAACGTACACCCTTGTCGCCATTAAGCCTGGCTTCCAGCGAGCTGTCTCTAACAACAACGTGACGTTCACCGTCGAAGGTGATGTCACGAAGACGAACGCGACGCTGACCTTGACGCCGCAGCAGCCGGGCAATATCGCCGGCGCGGTGCATGACCCGGCCGGCAACCTCGTGAGCGGCTCGACGGTGACCTTTACGTCTCAGGACAACTCGGTCACGCAAAGCGTCACGTCCCAAAACGGCTCGGTGACAGGCAGCACCACGGAGAACTACTTCCTCCAGACTGTCCCCGTCACCACCTACACGGCGACGGCAAGCAGCCCGCTGAACCCGCAGAGCCTGCCGGAATACAAAGCGGCGACGGCGCCCGATGCGCCGAACGCGGCGGGGATCACGGTTCAGCCGAACACGACGGTCCAGCCGGTCAACTTCACGCTGACCCCGATCCTGGCGACAATCTCCGGCACGGTGACAAGCGCCGCCGGGGGCGCTCCCATCGCCGGAGCCGCCGTGGAGATTAGAACCAGCGCCGGACAATCGCTCGGCCATGTCGTTTCTGCCGCCGACGGCACTTACACGCTGCCGAATGTTCCCGCCGCTCCGGCTCCGGCCGCGACGGCTTACACAATTATCGCGACCGCGCCCGGCTTTGCCGCAAGCAGCCCGCTTTCCGAAAGCGTGTTCCTCGGCAGCGTTCTGACAGGGCAGAACTTCGTCCTGGCTCCGATCCCGCCCGGCTCAATCAAGGTCAGCGTCGCTTACTCGTCCGGTGGCCCGGTCGCCGGCGCGAAGGTTACCTTTACGCCTTCCGGCGGCGCAGCGCAGACGGCGATGACCGGCGCAGATGGCACAGTCACGATCCCGAATGTCCCGCCTGCCGCTTACACAGTGACCGCAACGGGACCGACCAACGCCAACGGCAAGCCGACGACTTTGACGGCGGCGCCGCAGCAGGTCACGGTCACGTCCGGCCAGCAGGCAGCGGCAAGCTTCGTCTTGGCGCCGATTGCGCCGAGCTTCTCCGGTGTCGTCTCCACGACGCCCGGCGGCGCGGCTCCGGCGACGCCCACTGCAAACGCAACCGTCGTTTTGACCGGCACAAATGCCGCCGGCGTAGCGATTACGCCGATCACCTTCAAGACCGACAAGAACGGCGCGTATACCACCGGCGATCTAGCGCCGGGAACGTACACGCTGACGGCGTCGCTTGCTGGGTTCGCGTCTTCGGCCATTGGGCCGACGACGGTCCAGCTTGGCGACGTGTTAACGGGCCAGAACTTCACGCTGACGGCGGTTTCGCCGGGCAGCATCACCGGCACGGTTCTTGACAACAACGGCAAGCCCGTCGCCGGGGCGATCGTGACGTTTACGTCTACAGACCAGACGCAGACAACGACGCCGGTTTCGACGGCTGCCGACGGCACTTATGTCGTCCCGCCGCCTACCGGCACAAAGGTCCCGGCGTCCAGCTACACCGGCACAGCGGTCGGTCCGAACAATGCCAACGGCAAGCCGGAATACGGCGCGGGAACCCCGCAGACGGTTACGGTCCCGGCGGGCGGCACCGGCACGGCGAACTTCACCCTTCCGGTGATCCTCGCTTCCGTGTCCGGTAAAGTCACCGACATCCAGACTTCCGGCGCTGTTTCCGGGGCGACCGTCACGCTGACCAATCCTGCCGGCACGGTGGTCGGCACGCAGACGACCGGCACCGACGGCACCTATGCCTTCACCGGCATCCTTGCCACGCAGACCGGGCAGTCCTACACGATCACCGTTGCCAAAACGGGATACACGACCGGCACCGCCGCCGTGACCCTCAGCCTCGGCGATGCGCTTACGCAGGATGTCCCGCTCAATGAGCAGGCAACCCTGCTCGGCTTGGTCACGGACGGCTCGCAGAACGCAAGCGGCCAGCCGCTGCCGGGTGTCACGCTGACGGTTACCGATGCGGGTGGAAACGTGGTGGCGACGGTGCCGACACCGCTGACGACCACGGCTGCGACGACGCCCGGCCCTGACAAGCTGCCGGAAAACTATCTGGCGAACCTGCTGCCCGGCACCTACACCATCACGGCCACGAAGGGCAGCTATACCAGCCAGACAAGTGCGGCGGTAATGCTGACTAATACGGCTCCGGTGCGTGTCAACTTCGCGCTGATCAGCGCAATCGGCACCCTGGGCGGCCTTGTCACCGACCAGAACGGGACCAGCCTTGTTTCCGGCGCGACCGTCACGGCGGTTCCGACGGGAACAGCGGGAACAACAGGGACCCCGACCGGCATCTCGTTCACGACTGCCGCGACGGCAACTGCCGGCCCTGACAACAGCCCGATCAACTACACCGGCCAGCTCACGCAAGGCACTTACTCGGTGACAGTCACAAAGGGCAGCCGGACTTCGGCGGCGAAAACCGTGACGGTCACCGGCGGCGCGTTCGTCCGGCTCGACTTCACAGGGGCAACTGGCCTGCCGGCCCTGCATACGTTCGCGGCGGGCTTCCAGTTCGTCTCGACGCCGTATGACTACAGCGCTCTCGGCTTCGACGGTCTGTTCGGACCGCTGAACACGGCTCCTGCCGGAACGACGGCAAACGGCAACCGCTCGCATGTTGCGGTCTGGAACCCGCTGGTCGGCGCGTATGCGCTCGACCCGAATGCACCTGCCGATACGCTGCGCCTCGGCGTCGGCTACTGGGTGTACCTCAAGAACGCGGTGGCCGTCACCCAGCAGGGTGCGACTCCGACAGCGCCGACCGTAGCGGTTTCGCTCGGCAAGGGCTGGAACCAGATCGGTGTGCCAAGCCCCTCGGCTTCGGGCATCCCGGTCGCCAGCCTGCTGTTCGACAACGGCGCCGGCGGGACCATCACGTTCTCGCAGGCGACCAGCGCCCAGTACAACCTGGTGACGAACCCGCTCTACTCCTACGCCGGCGGCGGCTACCAGACCGTGTCGTCCACCGGGGTGCTGACCCCGTGGAACGCTTACTGGATCTATGTCAACGCACCGGCGACCCTGGAGATCCCGACCCGCTAGTACAGGCGGCGAATAGGGAGTGCATTCTGCGCTCCCTATTTCATCCTAGTAGTGCCAGAAAAACCGCTTGCGTAAAAACCGCGCCTGTGTTATAATCGTCTCGTTGGACCCGCTTTAGGCGAGACTATCCAAACCCATTTTGTAGACCATGTTCTCTAGATCACATCTTGCCGAGAACCCCGAATGCCGTCACCGTCCCTAATCCCTGGCGTGTGATGCCCTTGTAAAATTACCCTTGAAAGCGACACACTTGAACCACTTACGTTCTCGCCACATAACGCTGCCGCTGCTGGCGGCTTCCCTTTCGTCTGCGCTTGTTGCCGGTCTGCTGGCCGCGCCTGCGCCGGTCACTCAGGGCCATCTCGGCTCGGCGCTCGCCTTGCGGGCGTCCCTGCGGACCCTCACGCCGTCTGGCGTCCATCCCAAAACGTTCCAGCAGCGCGGCGTTCCGACCGACCTGCGCCGGGCCTCCGATGGCCGGTACGTTTACACGAAGCCGAACCTGATGCGGTCCGGGGCGCTTCTGCGCCCTCGCGCAGCCACCGCGACGACCGCTCAGGTAGACGAGGCCGTGCAGACCTTCGATGTCTTCAACCCGCCCCCGGCGTTTGCGCTGGCCCAGGGCGTCTCGCTGACGCCGACGAACCTAACCCCGGTGTGGACCTCCGATGAGACCATGCTCGTCTTTTCGTCGAACCGCACTGCAACCGGCACGGCGGGAACCCGCTACCATATCTGGGCTATCCCAATCAACGGCGGCACGCCGATCCAGCTCACCGCCAGCACCGCTGCCGCCGGTGAGTCCCCGGCGATCCCGCACGGCGAGTTCTTCCCCACGCTGAGCGCAAACAACAACCAGCGGCTTGCGTTTACGTCGGACGCCAACACGCTCAACGTGCAGAACCTGTATGTTGCCCCGTTCACCGCAGCGGCGCCCTTTGCCGTCAACGGCCAGCCTTCGATTACCTTCAAGGGCCTGACAGCGGGCGGCGCTCCCGCTGCCGGCATCAACGGCGTGACCCGGCCCACGTTCTCGCCGTCGAATGCCGATGAGCTGATTTACTCCGCTCTCAGCATTGCCGGCACCTACGCCGGCCACCGCCACTTGTTCTTCTCGACCGGCGTTTCCGCGCCGGCGACGGCGGCACCGCCGGAGAAGCTGACCGACGGCCCGGCGGACGACACCGACCCGGCGTTCTCGCAGGACGGCCAGTATATCGCGTTCGCGTCCACTGCGTCTTCAACCGTCGCCAGCGGCAACCCGCCAAGCACCGACCCGAACGTCGCGCCGATTGAGACGTCGGTCGCTGCCGGGACGACCCCCGCCGCCAACCGGGCCATCTTCCTGATCACCGGCGGCGCGGGGATCGCAAACAGCGGTCTGCCGGTCACGGCTTCCGGCACGGGCGACAACTTCGGGCCGGCCTGGTCCTCCGCCCAGCCCGACCCGTATCTGAACGTCTCGCCGGGCCGTGAGTTTATCGCGTTCTCGCGCGGCGCGTCCCAGACTTCGCCCCATGACATCGTCTACCTGAACGTGCTGAAAAACACGCAGGCGGGCGGCCAAAGCGCCCGCTCCAATGAAGCGTCCTCCACGCCGCTGAACTCGAACAACACGGCGACGCCCGGCATTCCTGGCGCTCCTGTTTTCCAGGTCAACGCCGGCGATCCCGTGACCGCAGCCGCCAGCGGCAGCTATGTGCTGGACAACTTCGTCAACCCAGGCACCGGACTTCCCTCTTTCACGGTCATCGGCGGCACCGCCGATGCTCAGGCAAACCCGCCGGTTGCCTTTAATACAACCGCCGATCCGTACACGCCGCCCGGCATCTACCAGACCGACCGTTCAGGGACGTTCTCGTACATCTTCCCGAACCTGACGCCCCGCGCGACTTACCAGGTGCGCCTGCACCTCGCGGACCCAAAGAACAGCGCCGCCGGCAAGCGTGTCTTTAACGTCACCATCAACGGCCAGATCACTGAGCAGAACATTGACATCGTCGGCACCGCGCTTCAGTCGCCGGGCCGCCTCGACGGCATCGTCACCGACGCTTCCACCGGAGCTGCCCTGTCCGGCGCGACCGTGACCATCAATGCTCCTACTCCGGTCGCGCTGACCTCCGCCGGGGCGACACCCGACCCGAACGGCGGCGCGGCCATCAACTACAACGGCGCGGTGCCCCAGGGAACCTATTCCGTCACCGTCACCGATGCCGGTTACGGCACGGTCACGCGTCAGGTCACCATCAACAGCGGCGCTTACACGCGCGGCGACTTCACTTTGGAGCCGAACACGGCGACCTCCTCGTTTACCGGGACCGTAACCGACGTCAACGGCAATGCCATCAGCGGGATTCGCATCTCGGTCATTGACTCCGCCACGCTTGCCACAGTCACGACGGCGGGAAGTGTCGTCACTGACGGCAACGGGAACTACGGGCCGGTCACGGTCCCGCCCGGCAGCTACTATGTGACCGCCGCGCCGACAACGTCCGGCGCCGGCTTCACGACGCAGACCCAGACGGTGCCGCTGGCCGCCGGAACCTCGGTCGTCACGAACTTCTCGCTGCTGAACACGACGAACGGCACCGCCGCCTCGCTCGGCGGCCTCGTCACAAACGCCGCAAACGCCGCGCCGCTTTCCGGCGTCGTCATTACGGTCCGAAACTCAAACCGGGCGGTCGTCGCCGTTCTAACCACCGGCGGCTCCACCGCGCCCGCCGCGCCGAACGGCGACGGCAAGGCAGTCAACTACTTCGCGAACCTGCCGAACGGGACGTACAACCTGCAATTCAACGAGCCGGGCTTCGGCGTCGTAACCCAGAACGTCACTGTTAACAACATGGCGGCAACGGCAACGACCCCCGCCACTCAGTTCACCCGCTTCGATGCGCCTCTGACCACAACTTCGGTCACGGTCGGCCAAAGCACGGCGATTGTCGTTACCTACACCGTCAACCCCGCCGACTTCAACTCCTTCGACAACAAGGGGCTGCAAACGGCGACGGCCGGGGCGATCACGCTGGCCTTTAACCCGGTCTCCGGCGACCCGCCGATTGTGCAAGGCATCGAGATCCTGTCCGATCCCGCTCCGGCCTTCTCCAGCGGCTTCGGCAGCTTGTCCACGTTAAGCTTCACCGGCATCAATTCATCTGCGCCGTTCATCCAGGCTTTCGGCGGCACGGCAACCGATGCCAATGGGGCGCAGATCACGCCGGCCACGCCAGTCCCGATCATCACGCTGGATCTTTTCTCCCCCGGCGGACTCGCGCCGAATGCTTACAACATCTTCCGCAGCGCAAAGGGACAGCCGACCGCCGATAACCAGCCTCCGCCCAGCGGCGTCGGCTCCGAAGCCAGCGCGATCTACGCGACGGTTCCGGTGACCGGCGGCACCACGGTGTTCGTTGACCCGAATGTTGCCCTCGGCTCCGAGTATTACTACACGGCGACGGCGGTCTCCCAGCAGGCGCTCGTTCCTGAAACGGCGGCAAACCCGGTCGTCAAGCTGAACACCGACGACAACCCCGGAGAAACCAGCGCCGCCGGCAATGCCTTTGACGACATTTACCCGACTTGGTCGCCGTTCCGCAGTGTCTTCAGCATTGCGTATTCGTCGAACCGGACGGTGACTTACACCAGCCCGGTGAACGGTGCGGCATCGGAGACGGCCATCTCGCTTGGGGCGAACGGCGCCCTCGGCAACGGCGGCACGGTCGGCACGAGCTATGCGGGCATTCTCGAATCCCAGGTCGTCAACCTCGACCCGCCGACTCTTTCCCCGTACAGCGGCAACGAAATCTGCCACGTCAATACCGGCGCTGGGTTTAACGCCGCTTCTTCGACTCGAACCGACGTCACGCCGGGCCAACCCGCGACAGTCACAGTCCGTCTTTCCAACCGGGAAGCGGGTGTGGATGACGGCAACGTCTACCTTCAGATTAAGGACCCGGACTCGAAATATGACGACTACCAGGGCTTAGAGCACAAAGTCTTCGCCCATGACAACGCCTTCCGCAGTCAGCAAAACAACCCGAACCTCACAAGTCCCGACAGCGGCTCGTCCGACCAGTTGATGAACGGCGGCGGCGGCGAGATCTACGCCGGCTACAACCAGTTCGCGGGAACAAATGGACCGTTCGCCCTGCCCCAGCGCGGCGCAATCGGCGGCATTGATGGGCCGGAATCGCAGCTTGGCGGCGGTGCTGCTCCCGGACCGGCGACCAACAAGTCGGATACGATCTCCGTCGGGCGCGATGGCGGCGGCTCCAACTCGCAGCCGGTGCTTGATACTAACAACAAGCCGGTCATGGATGTCAACAAGAACATCGCTCGGCTTCCTGGCGGCGATCCCGGCCTGTTCATCCCGTCCGGCCCGGAATTTGAGGCCCAAGTCGTCAACCCGACATTTGCGGCGGCGGACACGGTGCCGACCGATTATTCCAACCCGTACTGGCTGGCTGGCATTGACGACCAGCAGGTGTTCAGTGGCAACAGCGGCAAAGTGCGTCCCAATACGCAGTGGCTGAAAATGACCCGTCTGCCGGCTGCCCAGCAGGACGGCCAGGGTGGTGTCCTCTACAGCGTTACCTGGAAGACGCCAACTTCGCCTTCCGACTACTACCTCGACGTGATTGCGTTCGACAAAGCAGTTGCGCCCGGAGCGCCTGCCGGCAGCGGCAGCAACTGGCGGATTTACGACAACGTCTGGGGCTTCAGCACCCAGGCTGCGCTCAAGGACAACGACATTCTGCTGGTCAGCGATTATACGCTTGGTCAGAAGTTTGCCGCAACCACGTTCGGCGGTCAGCGCGGCCTGCTGAACCTGGTGCCGAAACTCTACGGCGCCGAGTCCTATGTCACAGCGATTGACGCCAGCCTGCTGCCGAACGCGATTTTCCGGTACGCGGTCTTCCCCGGCGCGAACGTCAATAATCCGCAGACGGAAGTGCTGGACCTTAATACGTTCTATGACCCGGCTGACAGTGGAAGCCGCACACTTCGTTACAGCCTGACGACGCTGCCTTTGAATGGCCTCGGCGTGAACTCGTACTACGACCGCTTCATTGACGATGGCCAGCGGACCGACGGCTCGCCCAATGTGCGCTCGCAGCGGTATACTCTCTGGCGCACTCTGGCTCGCGGTCCGGTCCCGGCATCGCTGTATGCCGCCTACGAGCCGACCCTCCAGCCCCAGCCGGCTGTGAGTGATGCCGGCGGAAAGGCCCCGGTCACTGCCGGTGCCGGGTCCGTCCCGGTCGCGACCCGGTGCATCGTCTGGATCTCGCCGTTCACCGGCGATGTCCTGGCCGGACCAGGAACGATGGCCGATCCAGGCACACAGGCCAATCTGCGAGCCTTTGTTGCCGCCGGCGGACGCCTCTGCGTCTCCGGGCAGGATGTCGGCTCTTCACTGACCCAGAACGGCACTGTCAACAACGGTGTTGGCGGGTTCCTGTCGGATGTGCTGGGCGCGACACTTACGTCGTCCAACCAGGGAACACATATCCCGTCGGGCGGCACGGACACTGTCAATAACCGGATCTCCAACATCCCGTCTTACGATGGGCAGGTGCAGGGCGGCTATCAGGAAATCAACACGATCTTCGGGACGAACACGATCAATCTGAGCCAGCGCCCGATCCGAATCTCGAACAACTTCGGGGGCAACATCTTCTCGATCACTTATCCGATCCTGAACGATGTCGCGTACTTCGGGAACTGGCGCACTGACGGCTCGCTGGACCAGTTGGGACCGTATATCCAGGGCTTCCCGGAGAGCTTCAACAACACGAACTCGGTTGTCGGCCAGATTGATACGGTCAAGCCGATCGCTGGGGCGAATGTCCACACGGACATCACACTCGGCCAGTTCACAAACCCAATCCCGCCGACCTCGGCGGGCAACGTCAATGCGGCAACCGCCGCCGGCGGCGCCGGCCTGATCTACTCGGAAAACCCGACAGCGACCGGCGGCAGCGGCAGCAAGGTTGTCTATGCAACCTTTGGTTTGGAAGGACTCTCGACCGACTACTACAGGCAGACAAACCAGTTCAAGCCGAACCCGATTGTCTATGCCGCCCACAACCAGCGGCAGAATATCCTGCACAACATCGTGTCGTACCTGCGGACCGGCTCCATCTCCGGCACCATCCGGGCAACTTCCGGCAATAACACGGTCGGCGCAGGTATTCCCGGCGCAATCGTCTACTTGCAGTCGGCCTTCGGCCCGGCCATTCCGGGACGCGGGACCTTCAGCGCGACGACCGACAGCGCGGGCAACTACGCCATCAACGGCGTCGAGCCGGGCAACTACACGCTGGTTTCTTACCGGACCGGCTACAGCCGGGCCGTCTCGAACCCCGGCACAGTTCTGACGGTGGAAGGGGACCTTGCTGTCACCGGCGCTAACTTGACACTTACTCCGGGCAGCCCTGGCGTCATTACCGGCGTCGTGACCGACAGCAGCAACAAGCCAGTGTTCGGCGCTTCGGTTGTCTTCACGCCCAGCGGCGGCGGACAGCCGCAGACGGCGACAACGGATGCAAACGGCGCTTACACGCTGTCGAACGTGCCGCCCGGCACCTACTCCGGCACAGCCAGCTTGTCCGGCGCAACGGCGGCCTCGCCGCTGGAGACCGTCACCAGCGGCGTGACGCTCACCGTCAACTTCAAGCTGGCACCGGGCGCAGGCAGCGCGACCGGACGAGTCGTTGACACAAACGGCGCTCCGATCGTCGGCGCGACCGTCTTCTTCAACGGCGGCGGGCTGACGACGCCTGCGACGGCCACGACGCTTGCGAACGGCACCTATACGTTCGCGCCGAGCAGCCTGCCGGCCGGCTCTTACCAGGTGACGGCGACCGCGCCCGGCTTCGGCGCTTCGACGCCGATCCTGGTAGTCATCACCAGCGCCGCGACCACGACGGTGCAGGACATCGCGCTGAATGTCGCCGTAAACGGCACGCTCGGCGGTCTTGTTACCGCTTCCGGCAGCACGACGCCGCTGGCAGGGGTGACCATCACCATCGTCAACACGGCGACAGGGCAAGCCATCACGCCCGCGCCGACTTCGGTGGGGACCACGGCGGCGGCTCCCGATGGCAGCGGCACAATCAACTACGGCCCAGTCACGTTGCCGCAAGGCACATACACCGTAACCGCAACGGCAAACGGCGTCTCGTCGGCGGCTCAGACAGTCACCATCCCGGCGAACGGATTTGCCCGGATTGACTTCACCGGAACCGCCAGCCTCCAGCCGCTGCATACGTTCGCGGCGGGCTTCCAGTTCGTCTCGACGCCGTATGACTACAGCGCCCTCGGCTTCGACGGCCTGTTCGGGCCGCTGAACACCGCTCCGGCAGGGACAGCATCGAACGGCAACCGCTCGCATGTTGCGGTCTGGAACCCGCTGGTCGGCGCATATGCGCTGGACCCGACCGCTCCGGCGGATGCCCTGCGCCCCGGCGTCGGCTACTGGGTGTATCTCAAGAACGCGACCCCAGTGACCCAAATCGGGAAGCCGCTCACCGGCTCGGTGTCGGTTGCGCTGAACCCGGCCTGGAACCAGATCGGCGTCCCCAGCACGAGCGGCGTTCCGGCAGGAAGCCTGACGTTTACCGGAACGAATGGGACTACCTATAACTTCGCGGATGCGTCGAGCAGCACCTACCACCTGATCTCCGGGACGCTGTATTCCTATGATGGATCGGCGTACCAGCCGGTTGGCTCAGGCGCGACCCTCCAGCCCTGGCAAGCCTACTGGATCCGGGTTTATACGCCGGTCACGATGAACATTCCGACAGGCAAATAGGACTCGATAGGAATTATGCCGGCGCTTCGGCGCCGGCACTCGTTTCTGCCGAACTACTCTTTGCCGAACCCTTTTTCGCGCAGCGAATTTCTCGCGCCAGCTTCTTCGCGCGGCAACGATCTCTAGGAGGAATCACACTCAGTGAAACATTTGAAAAAGCATTGGAGCGCACAGCCCATCAGCCTTCTGCTCAGTCTGCTGATGATGCTGCCCGTTCTCAGCTTGCTGCTGCAAGCCGCACCGGCGTCGGCGCAGGCCATCGGCGCCCGGCAGCCGGTTTGGGCGGTGCTGGACTTCGCCAACCCATCGGGCTACGGCAGCAACGATGTCGGGCGTCTGGCCTCCGACTCCTTCGTCGTCCAGCTCGCCAAGCTGAACCGCTACACGGTTCTGCCGCGCGAACAGCTTTTGACGGGCATCCAGAACGAAAGCCTGACTCCGCCGCTGAACCTGTCCTCGATTGAGCGCCTCGGCCAGTCGCTCGGCGTGGATGCGATTGTCGCTGGGGAAATTTCCTCGATCTCCTTTTCGCGTGACCGCCGCCAGGCGACGGTCTCCATTGCCGTTCGGATCATTGACCCGAAATCCGGGTTTTTGCTTAACGGGGCGCTGGCGACCGGGCGCTCCAACACGCGCCTAGTTCCCGTGGACGACGAAGAGCAGCTTGTGAATGAAGCGTTCGGCAACGCCGCCTTTAACGCGACCAAGCTGCTGTCCCGGTTCAACCTGCCGGTCGCGACTGTGCTGATCTCCGGCAACAACACCTTGAATGGCCACAACGTCACCGTGACCGTGAACAAAGGAACCCGCGATGGTCTGTATCCGGGCCTCGACCTGCTGGTCAGCCGAGGCGGGCGTTTCATCGGCACGATCAAGGTGGCCGAGCCGACCGACAACGACGCTAACTGCGAGGTAACCGATCTCGGCCTCGGCATCGAGCCGGGCGACCGGGCGACGGCGATCTTCCACATGCCTTCCTACACGGTGGACAAGACAACAGGGTCGTACAACACCGCGACCGCTTCCGATTTAGCTGCCGATGCGCCGACCGTGCCGAGCCATAACAGCGCGTTCCGGGGGATTACGGGTGTCTTGATTGCGCTGATTTCCGGCGGCCTGCTGCTGTCGGCGGTCCATTCCGGCCACAACGGCGACAACGCCCTCGGCGGCGCAAACGTCAGCGGTGTCTCAGCAACTTCCGGCCTGTCGTCGTCTATTGGCGGCCCGGCCAACATTCCAACCGGCTTCCCCTCCGCTGGGAACTTCCTGCCGGTTACGGTCAAGATCAACGCGAACATCGGCAACATTGACGCCTCGAACTTCCTGGAGTACCATATCTACCGCAGCGACGCGCCGCCGCAGCTCGCCAGCCCGGCAAATCTGCTTTTCGCTGGCCTTACGGAAACTATCACCACTTTCGCGAACCTCAACGGCACCACGAACACAGGAAATGGGGCGAATACCAACGGGACCGGAGTCGTAGTCGGTACACTTGGGCTTAGCGGCTACGGCCAGGTTCCTTTGCTTTCTCAAGGCACTAAAAACACTCTGCAAGTCTTTGACGACTTCAATCTGAAAACCGCAGTCACGGCTTCCAAGCCCGACCCCACGAACTCAAGCAATCTTGTCACCATCTCGGTTTCCACGATTGGCTTGCTCAACACGACCGGAACGGCCGGGACAACCGGAACGGTCATCACGGGGGCGTATGCCAACGGCATTCCCGGCACGGGCCTGAACTTCGGCCAGCGCGTATTCTACTCGGTGGAAGGTCTTTACATCCAGCCGGCGACCTTCAATACCGGCAGCAGTACCGGGACCGGCCTCAATCCCGGCACAGGCAATACCACCTCTACGACCAGCACGAACAGCAACACTAACGGCAACGGGAACGGTGGCGGCGGCGGTGGCGGGAACGGCACTGCAACCGGCGGCGGCACGACCAACGGTGGCGGCGGTCAGAACACGCAAGGCAGCACCAACACCAACACGACGACGCTGCAAGGGCATACTGGCACGTTCCAGTTGACCAGCTTCCGCAACTCGAACTATGTCACTTACATCGAGCCAACCGCCCCTGCGACCATCACTTCGACCGGCGCTGCCAATGTCAATGTCACCGTCCCGGTAACCGCTGGGGCGAACGACTACATTCTGCAAATCAGCCCAGACCCCGGCTTCGGGCCGAATACACGGACCTTTAAGGCACCGCCCGGCGCGTACTCCATCGGCACGACCAGCACATCCGTAACCGGGATTTTGATCAACCCAAACCAGTTCGGCGGCAATGTTTCAGCGGCAAGCGGAACGGCAGTTGTATTCAACAACATCAACCTTACCACTGACTTTGCCGGCAGCACCAACTTGTTCTACCGGGTCGGCGCACGGAACGCAGCGGACAACGGGCAGTCGAACTACGGCAACCCGTACATCTTCAGCAACCCGCTGTCGCTCGGCCTCAGCGGCGCCTCACTCCGCAGCAACATCGAGCAGAGCATGGGCATCCGCCGCCACAGCCGCTTCTAGGATGCAGAAACTAGGATGCAGAAAGAGAACACCTTTATGACCGGTATTCATTGCCTGAAGCCCCGCTCGCGGCGCTCAATGGCCTTTGCCCTCGCTGCATCGCTGCTGCTGCCGCCGGCGCTCCTGCCGGCGGCGGCGCTGGCCCAGGGCGCGGCTCCGACAACTTCTGCGGACCTTGCGGCGGTCCGTATCCCGGTCGTGCCGCCGACGGAAGGCCCGATCCGCACGATTCTCATGTTCCCTTTCGCCAACAAAATCGCCGAGGGGGCAAACAGCGGCTTTGACGGCGATATTGTCGGGGCAAGAGTGGAAGACGCAATTAAAATCCGCTTGAACGAAACAGGGCGCTACAAAGGCGACTCGTTTCTGCCGACACTGCCGCAGATCCAGCGTGCCGTGCAGGACTCCGGCCTGGACGGCCTGACCGAAGCCTCGGTTGCTCCGCCCTACGACAGCGCGGCGAGAGGACGCCGTATCGCCGACCAAGTCGCGACCGACGGCTACCTGCTCGGCACCATCGAGGCCATCAGCATCAACCAGCAGACCCGGACAGTGAGCGTGGTTGTGGGGGCGACCCTTTACAGCTCGACGACAGGCCGGGCAGTGAAAGCGCTCGGCGCAACCGGGCGCGGCATCTCGTTCAGCGCAACCGACGACCCGCAGGCCCTGCTGCAAAGCGCGGTCAACGACGCCGCCGGCCATGTGGTCGCCGCCCTCAACGCCGACCGCTCCCAGGGCCAGCCCTATGTCGTTCAGGATGTGCGCCCGAAGCGCCGCAACAACAAGCCGGGCGAGATCGCGCTGGCCCTTTTAGTCGCCGCTGCCACTGCCATTGTTCTGTCGACGACGCACCATCACCACAACAACGGCGGCAGCGGGACAACGACCACGACGACGCCCGTGACCGGCAGCGGCGGCCCGCCCGCCCCGCCGACCGGCATTTAGCTATCAACAAGGAAAACCGGCATCGCAGTTAGGCACCGGCGCTAGAAGCCTTCCAGGTCTGCCAGTGCAGTGCCGGTCTACTGTTGAGTGAAAGTTGAAGCGACTAAGGATGAAACTCAAGAAAGATAGGATAGGGAAGATTTCGTTAGCGCGTTCTATTCCGTTTCTGATCTACAGTCGCTTCGACTTTCACTCAACAGTAGGCCGGCACTGCACTGGCAGACCTGGAAGGCTTCTAGTGCCGGTTTCCCTTCTCTAAATACATCCCTTTCTCTGACCGCTTCCTTCAAGGTTTCACCATGCGAACCCCGTCCTTTCGGCTGCTTCCGCTCCGCTTTGCTTTGCTGCTATGCCTCGCGACCGGCCTCATCACCGCCGCGCGGCCTGCTGCCGCCGGACAGGCAAGCATTACCCTGGCGTCTGCGCCGGATGTTATCTATGCCGACGGCAGGAGCAGCACCGTCGTGACCGCAACTGTGCAGGACAGCGGCGGTCATGCCGCGCCCGACGGTACTTCCGTTCGGTTCACCACCACGCTGGGAACATTGACCCCGGACACGGCCTCAACCACCGCCGGAGTTGCCCGCGTCTCCCTCACAAGCGTGACCACCGCCGGAACGGCGCGTGTCACTGCCGCCGCGTTTGGAAGCGGGCTGCAAGGAACCTCAGCAAACGCTGCCTCGGTCGAGTTCACGGCGGACCGCGAGTCGCTGTTTGACAAAGACGCCCGCTGGATCCGGATAGACTGCCCGCATTACTTAGTGTACAGCGCCGATTCGCACATTATTGAAGCGCAGGGGAAAAACCGGTCGGCGCATCTGGACTACAAAGCGCTCGACATCACCGCCGACGCCCTGCAAGTGGATCTGGAAACGCAGACGGTGCTGGCCCGGAACGCCGTGCTTCAGCGGGGACGGCACACGCTGCGGGTCTCGGAGATCCGGTACGACCTGCTGAACGGCAGCGGAATTGGCATCCTTGCCGACACCGCCGAAGCCGTCACTGTCACCGGCCTCACACTCGAAGCTGTCCAGCAGCCGGCGGACGCGGCCCAGCTTCCGCTTTTGTCCAACCCCTACCGCTTTGTCGACTTGTCCGCCAGCCGGGTCGTCGTGTCGGCCCGCGCGATTACCGCCGACCCAACCAGCCAGATCCAGTTCCGCCGGGCGACCATCTACAGCGATGGCCGGAAGCTGCTATCGGTGATGTACCATGTCATGCCGATGAACACGGACCAGATCTTCGGCCAGCAGCTCGTGGGCGTCGGCTCGGCGGGGATTTTCGTCAACGTGCCGTTCTACTACAACGTCACCACCCACAGCCGGGGAACGATCTACCTGCGGAACTCGGCGGTCAGCGGGGCGTCTCTCGGCAGCACTCTTAGCTCCGGCCAGACATTTTTCGGCAATCAAGCCGCCCGGCATGGCATGGCGCTGGACTTGGAACAATCGTATGATGTCGGCCGCACCGGCTCCGGGCAGCTTTTGATCAGCGGCATCACTCGCTCGGAGTGGGGCGCACAGTGGAACCACACGCAGCGCCTTGACGACAAGACTTCTTCTTATTTCCTGGTTGACTACCCGCAGCATCGCAGCTTGTACGCGGCGTCAAACGTCTCGCGCGAGTTCAGCGGTTTTTCGCTGAACGTAAACGCCTCCGGCTCCCGCGACCCCGGCAACGGCGGTTACAGCGCAAGCAGCATGACGCTGAACACCTACCTGCAAACGACGCCGAAAGCGATTGCTCATACGCCGCTCAATTACACAACCGACCTCGGCATCCAGCAGGGGCGGCTGGTAGAAAATTCGCCGCAGACCGGGCAGGTGGTGACGCCGGTGTCAACCACGTCCGCCGCCGTTCGTCTCTTCACTGCCCCGGTACGCCTCGATAAGCGGACCCAGTTTACCGATTCGGTTTCGGTGGGAGAAGCTTTCGGCGGGGCACGTCATTCCTTTGCGCCGACCGTCGCGGCAAATCTCGGCCTGACCCGGACATTCCGCAAAGCCGACTTCCTTTCGCTGAATTATTCCTTCAGCTACGACCCGCTGCTGTCCCAACTCGGCACGTCGTCGTCCGGCCTGAACCCCTTGCAGGCGCTGCTTCAAAGCACGACCCAGCATCGGCTGACCGCGACCTACTCCGCTTCGCTTGCGCCGCGCCTCTCGATGTCGTTTTCCGGCTCCTACGGCTTGCCATTAAATGACCGCAGCTTGTTCAGCTCGGCGAGCTACCGGATCAACCAGGACTGGGGGATCGGTCTTGCGGCCTCGTTTGAGCATTACCTGACCGACAGCTACCAGGATGTCGAGTATTCGGTCAGCCGGCGCGTTTTGGGTCGTGACCTGACCTTCTATTACTCGACGCGCACCAAGAAGATCAACTTCGATTTCGCCGGCATCGGCTGGCATTAGACCGGACACAATCCCAGTAGTTTTACGAGGATTTGTATCAAAAACAAACAAAGGCGATTATGAGGGGAACATTTGATCGGTATCACACGTCAAGACTTATGTGATCTCCTTATCTTGCCGCTCCACTTGTGAGGGCAGCCGCCGACGCGCTGGGATTGCATCGGCGGCCACTTTTTGTCTTATTTCTCAACAAGTTTCTCACCAAAACGCCCCGGCACAGTTTGTGCCGGGGCGTTTGCTGCTTTTTGACTAAGCCGCAGGCTTCGGGTCTGCCGCTTTGGCTTCGGCAGCTTTTGCCGCTTCAGCGGCCTTTTTCTCTTCTTCCGCTTTCTTGGCTTCCTCGGCGGCGACTTTCGCGGCTTCTTCGGCGGCGATGATCTTTGCGACTTCATCCGCCAGCATCTTTTTCATGCCGTCCAAAGCCGCGTCATCCTCGCCGACAATTTTGTGCAGCACCCGCCCTGTTTGCCCGGACACCAAATAAATGCTCGGCAAGTGGGAGACGCCCCACATCCGGGTCTGGTACAGCTCGTAGTCCAGCAGAATTGAGATATTGGACAGCCCCTGCGCTTCCGCGAACTGGATCAGCTCCGGCCGTTCGCCTTCGCCGACACCGAGCGCCGTCCATTTCTGCGTCGGCGTCTCAGTCGTCCACCCCTGCACCGTTCGCAGCGCGTCCACCGAAGGCGGCGAATCCATCGAGAAGAACACCACCACCAGCAGGCCCTTGACCCGCAGCTTGGCCGTATATTGGTAGACGCCTTTGGTATCACTCAGGCCAAAGTCCTGAATAGGCCGGGAAGTCCCCGCCGTATTTGCCCCATAAAATCGTTCCGTCAGTGCCATAAATGTTCCCTTGCGTAGATAAAATAAAGGCAGAAGGAGGAGCAGGGCAAAGAGGGCGAACACAGCAAAGAGAGCGAACACAAGGTTCGCGCCCTACGTTCCGCATTCCGGCCTCGAATTCTGACCCCGTAGGGGCGAACCTTGTGTTCGCTCTCTTTGCTGTGTTCGCCCTGGCCGCTTGTGTTCGCCCTGGCCGCCTTCTATGTTAGCCTAGTATACCCGCCTCACGCTGCTGTCCCACTTAAAACTGATCCAGCGGCGCGACATACGGCTCGCGCAGGGGAAACAGGCGGTCGGCAAGCCCCAGTGTTTCTGGGCTGTCTGCCGTCAGCGCCGCCTCGGCGGCAGCCTCCGACGGCAGCAGGTCGCCGAAGTAGAGCCGGGCGAGAACGCGAATGTCGGCGCGGAGTCAGGGACCGCTCATGCTCTCGGCGAAGAAGACGCCGTCTGGTGTCAGGCGCAGGGGGTGCGTGTTCTGCGGGCAGAGGTCGTCGCTGGTGTGGATGGTTAGCGTCGTACCAAGTTCGGAAAGTGCTGAGGCGAAGTGGGCTGGGTGCAGCTTAGAAAAGGCTGCTTTTAGGTCTACCAAGCGCAGCATGACGCCAGGGTCCAGCGGCAGGCCGGCCCAGGACAGGCCGAAGCGGTCCAACAGTGCCGGCGACGCCGACCATTCAATAAGCGCGTCGGGCTGGCGGGCCAAAAAGCCGACCAGTCCGCGCCGGGCGTCTTTTGTCCGGCCAGCCATCTCCAGCAGGTGCAGGACATCGTGACGCTCTAAGACGCAGTAGCCGGTGATTTCGCCCTGATACTCGTACACAAACGTTTCGCGGCCTGGAACTGGCAGCCGGATAAGCTGCCAGCGGCGGAAGTCCCGCTGAAACGCGCCGGTGTCGGCGCAGGTCTCTGCATCGTGGAGCGTGGCAATCGCGGGCCAGTCGGTGTCTGCGGCAAGCCGAATGCGGTCCGCTTCGGGGCTGCGCGGCAGGGACGATGGTGCGGACAGCCAGCGGACATGGCGCGAAGCATACTCCCAGCCGAACCGTCGGTAGAGGGGTGCGGAGACCGGGTGCAGCAGGGCGATGGGAAAGCCGAGATCGGAATACAGCGCGGGAACAGTCGCGGCGAGTAGGGCGGCGGCATGGCCCCGGCGCTGGAACGCCGGCCGGGTCGCGACCCCAGCGACCCCGGCGGCGGGAACAACGCCGCCGATGCGAAGCTGGGTCGGCACGATGGTCAGACATGAGACCGGGCCGAGGCCGGGTTGTGACAGAACGCGCTTCAGCGACAGGTCGTAGTACGGGTCGCCGTAGAAGATGGGCCGGGCGGCATCGGTGTCCAAGCCGAACGCAAGGCACAGAATCTCAAGCATGGCTTCGGCGTCTTCGGGCCGGGCCGCCCGGATGTCTGCACTCATTTCTTTGCCGGCCACTCCGACAGAAATCGAGCCGAAAGCGGGTCTTGATGGAGCAGGGTCGCCGGCGTCATTGTCTCGGCGGCGAACGCTTCGGCGAACCCTTCCTCGACACCTTCGGCAGCGTAGTCGGTAATCAGCTTGTGCGCCGATTTTTGCTTCGCATAGAGGGCTGCATAGCGCTTCCGATCACTGCCCGTCAGCAGATCAAACCAGACATAGTGGCCGTATTCGTGGGCGAACGTGGTGAAGTCCAGCTTGCCCGATTCTGGAACGCGGAGCAGGATGCGCGGGGGGTGGTTGACAAAGACGCCGTCTATCTCGTCATCATCGTCCTGCGAATTGCTTTGGGAGTTGCTGTGCGAATTGTCGTCCGAGTCGCCGCCGTGCAGGTACTCGTCCATGTCAAAATCCGAAAGCGGCTGGACTTCAAATGTTCCGTGTGCCTGGAACTTCGCCGGGATGTGCTGGGCGAACCAGATTGTCAGCGCCCGCCCGGCGGGGGACGGCGGCCCGGCGACCGTCATCTGCGCCTTTGCGCCAAGAGGCAAAAGCAGGAGAACAGGCAGAGTAAAGAGAACAAAGAACAAGACTAGAGGCCGAGACATATCCTATTTTACCACGGATGGAGAGAAAACCATGGAAACAGAAATCACAGCGGCGCAGGCCATCATCGACGAGACTCCGGCGGAGCTTCTCGAAAAGCACTTTGGGTTCACCGAGTTCCGGCCCGGCCAGGAAGTCGTGATTGACGCCCTGCACGACCACGGCGCAGCGCTGGCCGTCTTCCCGACAGGGGGAGGCAAGTCGCTCTGCTACCAGCTCCCTGCGCTGCGCTATTTGGGGCTGACACTGGTTGTCTCGCCGCTGATTGCGCTGATGAAGGACCAGATAGACTTTCTGGTGCGCCATAAGATCAACGCCGCCCGCCTTGACTCGACCCTCACCGGTGAGGAAGTGAAGGACGTGACGGCCCGCATGGAAAACGGAACACTGAAACTGCTGTATGTCGCCCCCGAACGCTTCAACAATGAGCGGTTTGTGGCGACACTGGCCCGGACAAAAATCGCCTTGTTTGCCGTGGACGAAGCCCACTGCATCTCGGAGTGGGGCCACAACTTCCGCCCCGATTATCTGAAGCTCGCCGAAGCGGCAAAGGTCGTCAATGCCGAGAAAGTGCTGGCGCTGACCGCGACCGCGACCCCGTCTGTCGTCAAAGACATTGAAGCGGCGTTTAACATCCCCAAAGAAGGCGCGATTGTGACCGGCTTTTACCGGCCTAATCTCAATTTGTCCATCACGCCGGTCACGGCCGCCGAGCGCGACGCGGTCCTGCTGAAGCGCATTGGAAAACGCCCGCCGGGACCGACGATTGTGTATGTCACGCTGCAAAAGACGGCGGAGCGGGTCGCGGCATTGCTTGCCGACAGCGGCTTCCCCGCCGAAGCGTACCACGCTGGGCTGGACGACGCCGTGCGATCTGCTGTTCAGGACCGGTGGATGGCCTCCGATAACGGCATTGTCGTCGCGACCATCGCCTTCGGCATGGGCATTGACAAAGCCGCCGTCCGGTACGTCTACCATTATAATCTGCCGAAATCTTTGGAAAGCTACAGCCAGGAGATCGGCCGGGCCGGGCGCGACGGCCTGAAATCCACCGTCGAGCTGCTGGCTTGCCCCGAAGACGTGCCGACTTTGGAAAACTTCGCCTATGGAGATACCCCAACCGATGCGTCGCTGGAGTCCCTGATGGACGATCTCTTGTCGCGCGGCCCGGAGTTCGATCTCGCGCTGTCCGGCCTCTCCTTCCAGCACGACATCCGCCAGTTGGTCCTGCGAACGGCTTTGACCTACCTAGAGATAGACGGTGTTTTCAAGCAGGGGACGCCGTTCTACGCGGGCTACGAAGTCCAGCCTTTGATTTCCCTGCCGTCGTTGATTGCCAAGTTCCAGGGCGTTCACGCCGACTTTGTCCGGGATCTATTTGCGTTCGCCAAGCACGGCACGCTCTGGTACGCGCTGAACCCAGACGAAGCCGCCGAGCATCTAGGCGTCGAACGCCGCCGCGTCGTCCGGGCGTTAGAGTATATTGAAGAGCAGGGGTGGGGGAAGCTGAAAGTTACCGATGTCCGCCAGCGGTACACACGCGGGCGCGAGGACGAGGACGCCGCCGCGCTTGCCGCCGATCTGGCCGAGCGGTTCACGAGGCGCGAGCAGGCCGAGATCAAGCGCCTGGGCCGGGTGCTGAAGCTCGTCACCCACGCCGGCTGCCAGACCAACGCTTTAGTCGGCTACTTCGGCGAGAAGCGTACCGAGCCGTGCGGCCACTGTACGTTCTGCGCGACCGGCAAAGCCGCCGTGTTCCCGCCGGTCCCCGACTCGCTCGACCCCGAAGAACTGCTCGACGTTCCCGCCTGGCAGTCCCTTCTCGCGTCCCATCCCGACGCCCTTGCCGACCCGCGCCAGCAGACCCGCTTCCTGTGCGGCTTGACCAGCCCGGCCCTGTCCCGCGCCCGCATCAGCCGCCATGCCCTGTTCGGCAAGCTGGAAACGCTCCGGTTTGAAGACGTTCTCGCCTGGTGCGAGAGTCAGTAATCTTGCAAGCTAGAGGCTTTGCGCTTCGTGGGAGACAAGGGCTTCCAGGTCTTCAATCAGCGGTGGCAGATCTACTTGAGTGGTATCTAAAACGATCTGTAGGTTCACGTTGAAGTAGGCATGAATCAGGCGGTTGCGGGTCGCGACCATGATGCGCCAGGGGATTTCTGGGTGCGCGGCTTTCAGTTCCGGCGACATTGTCGTTGCGGCTTCGCCGATGATTTCCATGAGACGTACAATCGCAAGAGCGCGCATATGATCCGCTTCCAAGCTTTCATAAGTCTGGCCCTGCGCGAAAGCGACGGCTTCCCGTGCCGCATCAAGAATGTGCCGGACTCGCACGCCGTCTTCAGGACTCATAGATAACCAATGCTTCTGCGAGTACTTTGTCTCGAAAGTAAGGACTGAGGTCTTGAGCCGTCCGTAGATCAACCGGCTGACCAAAGAAATCGGAAAGCTCGGCTTCCATCTGTGTCATCGCGAACAGCCCGACCTTTTGCTGCGGGACGTACTCGACCAGCAGGTCCAAATCGCTGCTGTCATGGGCGTTTCCATGAATCCGGGAACCGAACAGGGCCAAAGAGCGAATGCCGCGCCGCCGGCAGAAGGCGCTGAGTTCCGAGGCAGAATAAGTTGTGTTGAGGATGTCCATGGTCTCAGGCTGAATTATACCTGAGAAGGTGAAAGAAGGAGGGCGGCTGATGCGTTTCTTGATTTTGCTGGTCTTGATTTTGCTGGGGCTGTTACTGGGGTTCGGCTCCGGTCAGGCATTTGCGGCAGGGCTAACTTTAGACGAGGCGCTGGGGTCAGCGACGCCGCCGGCACATGGCGTTGCACTGTCGGTGAGCGCGGCAAGCGTTGCGCTGCCTGCCGGGACAGTCCTGCCGGGGACGAAGCTGACGGTGGCGGATGCGGCGAGCTTGTACGGGCGGGCGTCGCTGGAGTTTGGCCGGGTGACGGCGCTGGCCCCGCCGACCATGATTGTGCTGAATGCCGCGCCGGGCGAGCCGAACATCTACGCCGGGATGCCGCCGCTCGATGCGTTTACTCTGCTGCTGGCAAGCCTTTCGGAGACCCAGTGGTCAGCGCTGACAAGCGTGTCCGGCCTCGGCGTTGCCGACCTCAATTCAAGTCAGCAGCAGATCTTCGCGTCTTTAATCTCCCCTGGTGGCAAGCTGCTGATTCGGCCGCAGTATGCCGCCGGCGAGAAGTGGGATGACAAAGACCAGCGCGATTTGACCGACGCACTGCCGCAGGCGCATCTGCGGCTGGGGCAGACAATCGCGCTGAGTTTGCCGGCAAAAGACAACCCGAATATCGGCTACGGCGACGCCGCCATTCCCCCGGCGTCGGGTGCGCCGCGCCAGTATGAAGTCGCCGAGCGGGACAACTACGGCAGTTCGGCGGACAAAGACTACGGGGCCGAGGTCCGGGCGGAAGTTCCGAATGTGCCGAAGCGCGGGCAGCTTGATTTCTCGATGCTCACGCTCAAAATGCTGGTTCCGCTGGCCGGGGTAAAGACGGTCGGCGATTTGGTCTATCGGATCGGCGGCCTAACGCGCACGGAGCTGTACGCCGACTCGCGTCTGGAAAAGAAGCCGCTGACACTGCTCGGTGGCCCAAATGCCCCTGCCGGTGACCTGCTGCGGGCTTTGGCGTTTTGCCTCTGCGGGACATGGCGCCAGGTCGGCCCGGCGTATGTGCTGACTGACGACATTGTTGGGATCGGGACGCGCCGCCAAATTTGGGTGGAATACGAAGAAGACGCCAACAACCTCCGGCGCGGCCCAGTGACCGCTGCGAGCAATCTGCTTTATTCGCGCCATCTGCCGCGTGAGCTGCCCTGGCTCGGCGATCCGGCGGCGTACACGCCCGACGAGATCCACTTGGTGGGACCGCAGGCGTTCAACACGGAAGACGGTTTTCTGCCGGAACTGAAGCTGCCGTTTGCGAAGCTGTCTTCCGCCCAGCAGGACATGGCCGAGCGCGGAGTCGCCAAATGGAACAAAGAATACGCGCAGCAGCCGGTGACGACCGACGGCCTGATTACAGTTCGTCCCGGCCTCAGCACCCAGCTTCTCGTGCCGGGCGTCAGCACGCCGATTGATCTTAATCTCAACCACGGTCCCACTGATCAGTTCTTTGTCTTCCAAATGCCGCCGGAACTGGCGGAGGAAAAGCGGAAAGAAGTCGAAGACAAGCAGCTTAAAGCACACCCAGAGTACGCAGCGATGATGGCGAAGATGTCGGTCAAGGCTCCGGCGTCCGGCGTCCTTGCGCTGCTGAAAGCGACGCCCCGGCGCGGGGCAATCATCCATCCCCTGACGACTAAAGACGTGGACGCCGATGTCGCCGCCGCCAAAACGCTCGGCCTGAACATGCTCTGGCTAGACGTTTTTTCGGACGGGACCTCGCACCTGTCCGGGGAGCGGGATATTCTGGCCGAGGCTCTGGCGAAAACCAAAGGCACGGGGATGAGCGTGTTCCCACTGTTTGATCTGCTGTTCTGGGGACAAGCGACGCCTGGTCAGGACGCTGACCTGAACATTCTCGGCGAAACGTCTGCCCAAGCCGCCGCCCGCTGGCAGCAGCAGAAATCGCTCTTGCCGCCAGGGCAGCGGATGTCGGAAGAAGACATGGGAAATGCCGTCATTCCTGATTGGCCCAGCGTCGCGGTCAGCCCGCTTGCGCCTGCCGTCCGGCAGACGCTGGCAAGCTCAATGAAAAGTGCGGCATCGCGGCCCGGTGTCGCCGGGTTGGTCTGGCGCGAAACCGACACGCCCGGCTACGGCCTGCTGCCGGGCGGATCGGACACCAGCAGCCTGCTTCTCGGCTACCAGTTGGACATGCGGCTTGAGTTTCTGCGCCGGTTCCACGCCGATCCGGTAGACCTCTACGATGTCGGCCATTCCGGGGCGATTGCGGACACCGATGTCCCGAACTTCACCGAGCAGGGCTATGACTCCGGCGGGTACGCTCTGCATGACAAATGGGTCAAGTTTCGGCAGGACACTGGGCTGCTGTTCCTGCAATCCCTCTACGCCGCAGTCAATCCGCCGGACATTGCCGCAAAGCATACTCGGATTTTGGTCAAGCAGCGTCATCGAAGCCAGCCGAACACGGATAGTTCCGGCCACACGCACTACCCGCCGGGCTGGTACGGCTCGTGGGACAACCCGCGCTTGCCGCCGCCGACCCTGCACACGGCAGGCGAGGACTACCAGCCCGGCCAGCCGTCACAGCCGGTTCCCGAAGAAACAGTCCAGGCCAAGTCGCAGTCCCAAATCGTGCTGACGCCGATCACAAGCGACTGGCTGGACCAGATGCGCCAGGTGATGAGTTCTATGCCGCCGCCCAGTGCCAAGCAGCCCGCCCGCCGCGTCCCGCTGCCGGGCGTCTTCCAACTACCTGGCTTTGTGCTGGATTTGGACAAAACGCCGTCCGGCGAAGACCCGCTGCCCGCGCTTGCCGCCGAAGTCATCGCTGCGGCGAAAGCCGGGGCAAAATAAGCGTCTCCAGCAGTACGCCCCCCAGCCCCCAATTCCGGGGGAGCAGAAGCAGAAATTTCCCGTCTGGTTCCCCCATTATTGGGGGCTAGGGGGCCTCTTCTTCGATTTTGGGAGAACTTCCAGCGCAAGCGCGACCAGTACGCCGATCACATAGCAGACTAAGTTGGACCAATGGAACCCGGAGCCGAAGACAAGCGCTCCAAAGTGGTTGTGCCGGGCCGCGACAAGCCAGGAGGCATTTGAAAATTTTAGGAACTCAATCGCAAAGCAGAACAGCCCGGTGGTAAGGGCCGTCCGGGCGGGCGGCAGGCGCGGAAAGCAGACGCCGAGCAGCCAGTAAGCCATGACGGCGTACAGCATGTCCCCGGCGTTCTTCGCCAGCCAAAGCGGCAGCAGGAACGAGAAGTGGCGCGATGCGAGGCCGACCCCAATGGTCAGCACCGCCAGCAATGCGTAGACGGGGCGGTTTCGGGTCACGGACGGTTTCATTTTCTGCATTCTCTCCGCCGCATCGGGTACACTGTGCTGCATTGGAGACAAGCCATGCCTACTGTTCCTTCCGGCCTCAGCTTCGGCAGTTTTCTCAGCGCGTTCCCGTTCCCGATACTTCTCGGTTTAGTTTCCTTTGTCTTTCTCAGCACGGGAAAGTACGCGCGGACCACTCGCATCAGCCGAACATTCTTGATCGGCTTCTGGATAGTCTGCTGGGCGGCGGCTTGCGGCACGGCCTTGACCACCTGCGGCACGGCCTTGACCACCTGCGGCACGGCCTTGACCACCTGGCAGATGCAGCGGATCTGGCTGCACACGGAAGCGCTCTCGTCCGGCTACGGAACCGTCTCCTACTACGAGCAGAATGGCTACACCGTGGCGCAGGCGCTGCATTATCACGCGGCGGCTTTAATGGGCATGAACGGCTACCAGAGAGTGCATAACCAGTCTCTGGGGGCGATGATTTGGTACGGACTGCTGTTCCTGGTCTTGCCGATTCTTATGTACTGGATTGACCGACGCCGGGCGCGGCTTCTCGGTGCAGTCGTCCCGGCGGCATTATAAGCGAGAAAATGCGGCACTGTGAGTATTCTGTCACCCGTCGTAATGCTCTTCCTTCAGCACACGGAAGACCGGCGCAGAGGTTCGCAGGATCATCACGCCTTCGTTCCAACCTTTGCGCGGCAGCAGGAAGCAGTGGTCGCGCGGGACAAGCAGCTCGGCCTCGCACCCGCCGTCGGTGATGACCATGATTGGGGCGTCGGCGGGGAAATCGCCCTGCCGGAGCAGAAATGAGACGGCGGGCTGCAAGACAGTCCCGCCCCGGCCGGTGACGGCAAAGACGCCGCGCAAATTTCTTCGGCGACCATGACGGTTGCCATTTCGGCGGAGATGTCGCAGAGTTCCACCAAGACGCGCTTGGCCTGGCTGACCAGGTGCTTGTGGGCGGGCTTGACGTTCTCGCGCTCCGGGGGAAGCGTTTTCGCAAGCTGGGCGCGGAGGGATTGGACGATGAAACACAGCACGTCCCGGTCTTCGGCGGCGCGGGGGAGGGGCTGCTCGCCGGACAAAATCAGCTCGACGCGCAGCGTCCCTTGAAGCTGCTTGACGAACGCGGCGAAAGAGCGGGCATGACCAGCGCTGAGAACGCCTGCTGCAAGCATTTCCACTTCGGCAGGCGTGATCTCGGAGCCGTAGGAGCGCAGGGCGTCGCTCAAAATGTGCCAGGCGCGGGGCGTGGAAAACGTTTCTTCGACTTTCGGCGGCGGGACCGAAAGGTGGTCGGGGCGAGTCTCGATATACCCGATGACCCATTCATGCGCTCCGTTGGCATACGCCCAGTCTGGCCAGTCCCGCGCCGTCGGCTTCAGCTCGACATGGAGCATCCGGTTCATCAGGGCCGACGACATCGGCTTGACAATCGCCTGGTCCTGCGCCCGGTTGCCCGCACCGACCACGATGGAGCCTTCCGGCAGGGTGTACTCGCCGAGCCGCTGGTCGTTAATCAGCGAGTAGAACGCTTTCTGGACTTCAAACGAACACGCATTCAGCTCGTCTACGAAGAGCAGGTAGGGGGCGTCGCGGGCGATCATCCGGGGCGGGCAGAAGACCGAGCGACCGTCTACAATCTGGGGAACGCCGATTAAATCTTCCGGGGCAAGCTGGGAGCCGAGCAGGGAAACGCAGTCCAGCCCGACGTCAGGCGCGAACTGCTCGACTAACGCAGACTTGCCGATGCCGAGCGGACCCCAAACAAACACGGGCTGGGTCAGAGCGACGTTTAAAAGCAGTCATCCGAGCTGTTTGGGGGTGATGACCTGCATCGGCTACTTAGCGGCTTTCTGCGTGGCGGGCTTGCGGCGGGCGGTGAGGCCGCCGGGCGTCAGGGCTGTCCGGTCGAGGATGGCGAAGAGGCCGCCGATGGCCGGGCGAGCCTGGAAGCCGGTCTGCTGGCCGGTGACGGTGTCATACCAGTCCGAGAACGGGACACGGTTGTTCGATGTGTTCGCGAACTTGTAGATGCCGTCAATAAAGTCCTGCCGCAGCACCGGGTCGTCGGTGGACGCCGCCGTCCAGATCTCCCAATCGTTTTTGGTGTAGCTGTGCCGGATGTCGAGCGGGACGCCGTAGGGCTTGAGGTTCGCCTTGTAGAACTTGGCTTCTTCTTTGAGGATCGCCTGCGGGACGAGATTAAGGCCAAGCACTTTATCAGGGAACGCATTGTACTTGAGGCTCCACGCATCGTTTGGGTCGAAGCCGCTCCGGTCCAGCACGCCGTTGTTGCCGCTGCCCGACGCATCGGCGACAGCCGTTCCCATGCCTTCATCAAATGTGTAGTACGCGGCCAGCGTGGCATCGGTGAGCGGAGCGGCAAGGCCGCCGGGACGAGCAAGTGCGGTGATGTCTGCCGCTGAAAGGGCTGACTGGTAGAAGCGGACATCGTCTATCGCGCCGCGCACAAAGTCGGTCGGGCCGGCGTTAAAGAAGCCCTGCCCGATAATGGTCCGGCCATTCGCCCGGAAGGCCGTCGTGTACGGGACTGTTTCCTGCTTGACGCCGTTCACATACAGCGTCAATGTCTGCGCCGCCGCATCATATACCCCTGCGACATGATACCAGGTGTTGAGGGCCGGCTTCGCGGCGGCGCTGGCAATCGCCGTGTCTCCCGGATGATCCGTGTCGCGGGCGACGGCGCTGACAGTCAGCTTGCCGCTGTCGCCGCGAAGCTGCAAAAAGAAGCCGCTGACATGGGCGCCTTCAATGCCGGCGATGGTTTGGAAGCCGTCGAGGCTGCTGAACTTCGCCCAAGCTGCGACCGTGTAGCTTTTCGTCGTGTCTACGGCGGGCTTCGGCGCAGACGCGCCGCCCGCCCCGGTTACCAGCAGGGCGTGCGGGCCGACCACGCCTTCGGTCCAGCCGGCTTTTTGGGGCGTGTCCGCCTCGATATACTGCATGGTCAGGTGCGGGCCGGTGCCGGACTGGGCTTGATGCGCCCAGGTGGCAATCATCGCGCGGGCCGCGCCGCCGTATTTCGCGGCGTCGGTGGTATTGCCGGCATACGATGCCACCTGGCCCATCGCGCCGACACCCAAGATGCCTTTCAGCGCAAGATTGACGCTGTGGGCAATCGAGCCGGTAAAGTCGTCGGTCTGGTTCTGGAACGCCGGGTCGAGAGCGTTCGGCACTGTTCCGCCGGGCGGGACCGACAGCAGGTAATCGGCCCACTGCTTTAAGACTCGGTAGTGGAGCTTCGCATACGCGGCGGCGTCGGCCTTCGGGGCGTAGCGCAGGTAGGCGGCGGCCATGATCAGCATGTTTGCCGATTCTTCCACCGGCATGTTCTCGCCTTTGCCGTCGTTGTGGCCGTCCGCGTTCGGATACGACGCGCCGATGTCATGCTCGGCAAAGAGCTGGGGCCATTTGCCCGATTCGGCGTAATCAAAGAGCGGGTCAAGCTGGAAGCGGAGCAGCTTCGGATCGGCATACAAAAACACCGGGAACGCCGGATACATGATGTCAACCGTCGAAATGTTGCCGTCGCTGCTGATCTCCTTCATAAACATCCACGGTTTATCTGACGTGCCGACCATCTCGGTCGCGCCGAATGCCTGCCGGAGCGCAAGCGTGCAAAGCGCGGCGTACTTCGCCCCGCCCGCCCGCGTTGCGTCGCCTGTTACCCGCGCGTCCATCCTGTCTGCGCGGAGGCGGGCCGCCGGGGCGTCTGCGTCGAACTCGGCGAGCATCTGCGGCCAGTCCGGCCAGTAGGATTTCCAGAGCGGCGGGACGGGAGCGCCGAGGTAGGAGACGGCAGGATCGCGGACATCGCCGAGCGTCAGCACAACCGGCTTAGTCTCCGCGCTGCCGATTGTGCCGAGTGCAAAGTTGAAGGCGAAAACCGGCCAGCGGGTGTTGATGGCACGCGGCTGATTGGTGTCTACCGAATTATCTAAAACGCCGTTCGCGGCGGCAGCGCTGCGGACGACGGTATCTTGTCCGGCCTGCGTGGTCATTCCCGTCCGGTTTTCCGCCGCAAAGACGGCGGTTCCCCACATCGGGTATTCGTTTGTCTCGCCCAGAACTTTCGGATCGGCGGGCGTGACGGCGAACGCCGTCAGCGGCCCGGCCCCGCTTGGCACATCCCCGCGCTTCCATGAAATGGGCGCGTTGTCGTCGCCGTGCGCCCATTCGCCGGTGATGTCAAAATAGAGGCTGACGATGTGCGGCTTGCCGTCGGCGCTGCGGGCCGACGCGAACACATAGGAGAAGGGTGTGGAAAGCCGCCGCAGGCTGCCCGGCTCGACAGGGGACAGGAAATCGAGGCTTAAGGTGACGCCGCCGCTTGTAAACTGGTAGCGCGACTGGGTCGGGGTGACGGAAAGGCCGGTTTGGGCCATAAACGGGGCCAAAGCATGGCCGTCTACCCGTGGGTTGCCGAGAAACACAAACGGCTTGCCGTCAATGTGCGCCATGCCAGTGATCGCTTTTGTGCGTCCCGCCCAGAACGTCGGCCAGGTCCCCGCCAGATGGTTTTCCTGCTGCCAGGTGGAGACATAAGGGGACCGGACAATCAGCGGCACGGCGGGGGGGCGGATTGGGGTCAGTACCTCGCCCGTCGCCGGCAGTGCCTCGCCCGTCGCCGGCAGTGTCTGCGCCGACGCCGCAAGTGCAAGTGTCACGGCTCCAGCGGACGTGGCCGCTGTCCAAAATCTTTTCCGAAGCAATCTCTGAGCAATCATTCATTGTCCTTCTTTAAGGTGCATTAATGCTTTATAGTACCTCAAAGAAGGACACAACAAAGAGGCTGCGGCTTAGATTGGAACTGTTCGCCCAAAATCGGCGGCAATATCGTCGCTGGAACTTGGCTGCTCTTGTGCGCCGGGCAGGCTTTCGACATACGCCTTTGCTTCGGCAATTCGTTCACGGAGCAGGCTGACAAAGCCGCCGGCGGTGACGGTAAACACAGAGGGTTCTGTTTCCTGAGCGTGCCGGCGCATCCCTTCCGACGTGTCTGCGAAACTCTCCATCTGGAACAAGGCGGCGGCAAGCTGCTGGTCATTCTCAATCATAGATTTACCTCCAAAACTCCTTTCAACCGGCGGGTCTCTTTTTCGCGGTCAAACCCGTCCACGCGGCAGAACTGCGGAAAATCCCGAATCGCCTGTTCTGAGAACGCCCAAACGTCGCCGCCGTAAAGCGCTTTGCAATGGGCGCTGTCGAGCAGGCGCAGCGCTTCTTTGTTTTGTGCAATAACAGCGGCGCTTGCGGTATCGTACACAAAAAGAACATCAAAATCCCCCGGCTCTGTTTTCGCCGAAATGAAACTGCCGTTGAGAATCACTCTCCCGCCCATGTTCTTCCCACGCAAGGCATCACGCCAGCGCAGCAGGCCGGAGAAGACGGCGATTTGTTGCCGGGTGATGGCCTTCCGGCAGCCAGCCATGTTCGCGGAGCGCGGGAATGCTCAATACTTGCCTTCCCTAGATCGTTTGTGGAAACTCATCCACTGTCCTTCTTTAAGGTGCATTAATGCTTTATACTACCTCCTTTCTCTCATTAGGTGAGAATTTCAGAAAACACCTTCGCGAATTGTTTTTCCAATCCGCGCTCCCTGCCGAACTTGGGGCATAATAAACGTGTAAGGCTTGATGTACTGACTTGGTTTAGTGAAGGAGAATTCAAAGATGCCCCCGACGACGCTTGTGATTGAAGGCCAATTATTTGGCCGCAACCGGTCCCTGTTCCCCGATTTGTCCCTGCCGGTTCCGCCGCAGTGGCAGGATGCCCCGCTCACCCTGCGCGACCTTGTTACTGAGATTGTGCTTGAGCAGGTTCGAGCGTTCCAGGAGCGCCGGGCCGACCGGCGCTTTCTGCACGCGCTGACAGCGGCGCAAATTGAAAGCGGCGCGGAGCGCGGCAAGATTGACCTGGGCGGACGCACCGACGAAGAGCCGGATGTGGACCCCGATGCCGCTGTCGCCGCCGCGCTGCTGGCGTTTGAAGACGGCCTGTATTACGTCTTTGTGGACAATGAGCATCGGACGAGCCTGGACGATCAAATCAAGCTCCGCACCGAAAGCCGCGTGACGTTTCTGCGCCTTGTTGCGCTGGCGGGAGGATAACATGCTCACCCCAGAACAAGTGAAAGATGCCCTCAAAGAGTTCAAGTTGCCCGACGGAAAAGACATACGATTGGAGCGGGTCGCTGCCTTGCCGCCGGAGATCCGCACCGCCGGCTACAGGCTGCTGGACCGGGATGTCAACGGCGTGCCGCTGTCGTCGAAAGAGGCTGTTCAGCCCGCCGCCGACGCGCCGCCCTATCCGGTCGAGGCTTTGGCGGACGGCGAGCGCCGGCAGTTGTTCACCGCGTTCTTCCCGCAGATCGCCGAAACCGCCGAAGCGGCGTGGCACTTGTGGAACCGGCTGCCGTACCAGTCCGGCTACGGCTTTCGAAAATCGTTCCGCGCCCCGCACCACCCGCAAGCCCAGCGGCAGCCGCGCTCCCAGTGGCTTCAATCGCTGCTTTCCATTACGGAGGGCTACGACCAAGAAGTGGTCTGGCTCGCCGCCTGGGCGGCGCATATCGGGGGCTATTACGGCGACGTTCTCGGTGTCTTGTTTGCCGCCGCGATTGACGCAGGCGGAGCGACGGGCGACCAAGTCTTTGATATTCTCATCGCTTCCGCCAAAGGCGAACACGCAGTGGGCTTGATGGGCCGGCACGTTGCGCGGGGTCTGATGACCGCGTCCCGGCCCGACGGCTGGCAGTTTATGGAAAAGCTGCTGCTGGCCGCCCAGCGCCAGGAAGGGCTGCGCCAGATCATTTTCGAGACGATTGATGAGGCCCACCCCGAAGCGTTCCGGCGGATGCTGCGGCTTATTGTGGAACATGACTTGATTCGTTTTTCGTCGGCCATTCGGGCGGTGGATGTCTGGTTCGGGTTTGAGTGGGACGCGATGGACGCCCGCTTTGCCCGAAAGACGCTCGGCGAAACACTGACATTTCTGGAAGACCCGGCGGCACGGGACGCGGCGCTTGCCGAAGCATCCGGCCAGACCCTGTATCTTGCGCTTTGGTCGCTTGCCCTCGTGGATGCCGCATCGGCAGTCGCCCCGGCGGCGCTTGCGCTCCAAAGTACGAATCCGGAACGCCGCTTTGCCGCCGTCCACCTGCTGGCAGCGCTTGGCCTCCCGGAGTCCCGCCTGGCTCTCCTTCCGGTCCTTGCCGACCCTGATCTGCGGATCGCGGCGGAAGCGCTGTCCGCCCTGGAAAGCGGCAGTGAGCCGGAGCTTGCGGCGAGCGATTTGTTTGAGCGTCTGGAGCGCGAAATCCCGCGCTTCCCCAAGAAGGCAGCAACCCTGGACCCGCTGGTCTGGGCCTGGGAAGTGCCGCATGTCAGCCGGGAAGCGGTCATCGGCGCTCTGCTGCCGACCCTCGGCAGCCGCTCGCCTCGCCGCCTTATTCCCTACCTGCCGGACGCCGAGGTCTACGACCGCGCCCGGATCGCGCATCTGCTGGCGGAAACGAAGCCCTGGAACCCGGAGCAGCGGGACACGCTGCTGGCGCTGGTCGGCGACCCCGCTGTGTATGTCCGCGAGACTGCCCTTAAAGCGCTGGCGTCCTGCTCGCTCACATCCGATGAAGCCAGACGTATGGAAGCGCTGCTCATCCGCAAGTCAGAGGACCTGCGCCGGGGCATCTTCACGCTGCTGCTGACTCAGCCGGACCCGGACGCTCTCGCCAGTGCCGAGCGGCTTGTCACGGCCTCCCGCGCCGAGCTTCGGCTGGCGGGTCTGGAAACCCTGCGCCTTTTAGTGAAAGCAGGCCGCGAGCCAGACGCCTGCCGCCGCTTGGCCGAGGCCCGCAAAGCGTCCGGCCCGGCGCTGACAGACGCCGAGCTGCCCCTACTGGACACGCTGCTGGACACGAACCGCATCGAGCCGACTTTAGACGACGCGCTCGGTTTAATGAACCCGGCGAACCGCAGCAAGCCGACGCCGCCCCAAGATCGCGGTACACTCTTGGAGTCAGATGCCGCTGAAGCGTGCGCCCAGGCGTTAGATGAGATCATCCATCAGCACCGGGAAACGGAAGTGACGCTGGAATACCGGAATGGGCTAAAAGAAGTAAAGCTGCTTGGCAGCATTCAATGGGGCTTTCCTGAGCCGCCCTCCACGCCGGGCGAAAATGCGGCCCGTCTGCCGCTGCCGGAGTTGTGGCAGGAGTGGTGGGATAACCGGCCTGAAAGTCAGCGTGACCCGGACGGCTTTGAGCTATGGAGGGTGACCGTCCGCAACGGCGCTTCCAAGTCACGCCAGATCCGCTACCCTCAGCTTGTTAGGGGCATTGTCTTCTGGCTGTTATACCTGAACCCACCCACCGGCGTTCCCGATTTCCTGCTCGACGCTGTGGACACCTTGTTCGCCCGCGTGCCGCAATCGTCTTCCGCGATGGAAACCGACCTTGAAACGCCGTACCGAGGGGACTGGCGCGGCAACGGCAACCGCACGATCTGGCTCAGCTACGCTCGGCGGCACCGCGCAATGTACCCCGGCGAATGGACAGCGGCGCACCATGCCCGGCTTTGGGGTTTGGTGCGCTGGATGGATGAACCCGGAAATGGCGTTGCCCGGTACCGCCCTGGAGTGGAAGAAGTCGCGCAGGCGGTAGCAATCGGCGCGGCGACGCAGGACGACTTGTTTGATCATTTGCTCGGCCCGCGCCCTGCTGTCATGCACGGCGGGCAGGCTTTCAACGACCTGCGGCAGCTCACCGGGCGCAAGCGCAGCCTGCTCTTAGACAGGTTCCCGCTGCTGGATGAAACCGTGGCCGAGGTCCGGGAGCGGGTTATCGAAGTCGAGCTGGCGCGGGGAGATATGCCGACTGCCGCCTCATTTGCGGCCATCTTTCTGGGAACGGCGGGCGGGGCGGCGATGCTCTCCCGCCTGCTGGCGGCATTCAGCAAGGAGACGTTTACGCGGGGCTACAGTTACGGCTACAGCCAGAACAAATCTGCTGTCTTTAGCCATCTCATCCGGGCGACGTTCCCCGCCGAAACCGATACGCCCGAAGCATTTGCCGCGCTGATGAGAGAAAAACATATCCCGGAGCAGCGGCTGGTGGAAACGGCGGTGTATGCGCCGCAGTGGGCGAAACATGTGGAACACGCGCTTGGCTGGAACGGGTTTGCCGAAGCGGTCTGGTGGCTTCATGCCCACACGAAAGATGCCCAGTGGAGCGTGGACGCGGATATTCGAGACGGCTGGGCCGCCGAGGCCGCCGCGCTGACCCCGCTGTCCGCCCAGAACCTGCTCGATGGCGCGGTAGACGTGGCCTGGTTCCAGCGGGTCTACAAGGCGCTCGGCGCAAAACGCTGGGCGCTGCTCGACGAGGCGGCAAAATATGCGTCCGGGGGTGGAGGACACAAGCGGGCGCAGTTGTTCGCTGCCGCCATGCTGGGGCAGACGCCGCAAGCGGACCTTGAAGCACGGATCAAAGGCAAGCGCAATCAGGACAGTGTTCGGGCATTGGGGCTGGTTCCCCTGCCAAACGGTGCCAAGCGGGAAGACGCTATTCTGGCCCGCTACGCGGTCATGCAGGAGTTCAGCCGGGGTTCCAAGAAGTTCGGCGCTCAGTGCCAGGCCAGCGAAAAGCTGTGCGTTGGAATCGGGCTGGAAAACCTGGCCCGGACAGCGGGCTACCCCGATCCGGTCCGGCTGGAATGGGCGATGGAAGCACGAAGTGTCGCCGACCTTGCCGCCGGGCCGGTCTCTGCCGAAGCCGGAGCCGTCACCGTCACGCTCTCCATCAATGAGTGGGGCCTGCCGCTCATTGCGGCGCTGAAGAACGGCAAGCCGGTCAAAGCTATCCCTGCCGCCGCGAAGAAGGTGCCGGAGATCACCGCGCTGGTATCACGGAAGACCGAGATCGAGCGGCAGGCGGCCCGGATGCGTTTGTCGCTGGAAGCCGCCATGTGCCGGGGCGACGAGTTTACGGGAGCCGAGCTGCGCCGCCTGCTTGAGCATCCGGTGCTTGCCCCGATGCTGCGCTCGTTGGTGCTGGTTGGCCCGGACGGCCTGGCCGGCTACGCGGCAGACGGCGGTGCGAAGCTTGAAGCCTGCGACGACACGCTCCGGCCGGTCGGCAAGAATGACCGGCTCAAAATCGCCCATCCGCACGACCTGCTGGCAGCAGGGCACTGGCAGGACTGGCAGCGGGAGTGCTTTTTGCGGGAGCGCATTCAGCCGTTCAAGCAGGTCTTTCGGGAGCTGTATGTGCTGACCGGGGCCGAGAAGTCGGAAGGGGTGAAGTCGTCCCGGTACGCGGGGCATCAGGTCAACCCGAAGCAGGCGCTGGCCCTGCTCGGCAAGCGCGGCTGGGTCGGCACTCCCAACGAAGGCGATGTCCGGCGGACGTTCCATGAGAGCGGTATTTCCGCCGCCGTGTCTTTTGATTATGGCTACACGACCCCGGCGGAAGTCGAAGGATTGACGGTTGACGCGGTTGTCTTCGCAAAGCGCGGTGAATGGAAGCCGCTGCCGCTTACGGAAGTCTGCCCGCGCGTCTTCAGCGAGGCAATGCGCGACCTGGATCTCGTTGTCAGCGTCGCCCATCAAGGCGGCGTGGACCCCGAAGCAAGCGCCAGCACGGTGGAAATGCGGTCTACTCTGCTGCGGGAAGCATGTGCCTTGATGAAGCTCGGCAACGTGCGTCTTGCGGGCAGCCATGCGCTGATTGACGGCCAGCTTGCCACCTACTCGGTGCATCTCGGCAGTGCGGTGGTCCACAAGCAGCCCGGCGGGCATTTGTGCATAGTGCCGGTGCATTCCCAGCACCGGGGCCGGATCTTCCTGCCGTTTGCCGACGACGACCCGCGCACGGCGGAAGTGCTGTCGAAAGTGCTTCTGTTGTCGAAAGACACCGAAATCAAAGACCTGGTGATCTTGGAGCAGATCTACGCTTACAATCTATTTCAAAAGTAGCGGGTCTGGTTTCCGAGGTCTGGTGCCGACAATCAAGGCATGATCCCACCGCCTGAACAAGCCCCAGACGCCGAAACAGCCGAAGCCGAAAAAGCCCTGCCG